>Ga0325410_1001570_pt1 | contig 25307 bp, 4 predicted proteins | sample PopdelMetagenome_16_FD_206182 | JGI IMG/M metagenome (GOLD analysis project Ga0325410, IMG submission 206182) | Populus deltoides microbial communities from Bellville, Georgia, United States - Xylem-PdIQD-R3 | ecosystem: Host-associated > Plants > Phyllosphere > Stem > Wood/Secondary xylem...
AAATTGTTAATTTTTATCACTAATTTTTTTCTATTATATTTTTATTTTATTTTTTATCTCATTTATAATAGAATGATTTTATTTTCATATAAACAACCATTCAACTTTTCAGGAATCATCTATTAAGAAATCGTTTGGGAACGCGGTGCAAATCGCATTTCTAAAAAATTTAATTTTTTTGCTAAAATTTAATATGTTTTGAATCGTTTTGATGTGCTGATATCAAAAATAATTTTTAAAAAATAAAAAAAATTATTAGCATGCATTTCGGCACGAAAAGTTATTTGAAAAGCAACCACAACCACACTGCCAAACTAGTTCTAAATGGCTAGTATCTTTTGATTAACACACTTAATTAATATTATAAAAAAAAATATATATGTTAATTTCTAGAAAATAGGTTTTTCCATTAATATTATCTTGTTAACAATAAGAAATTTCTTAAAATTCTTGTTAATTTAAATTTGTTGGGAAAGGCTTTGCCATATCTATAATAAGACAATAAATACCAAAAAAATCACGAATAAAGAGCATTTCACAAGTTGTCTGATGAAATTTAATTCCAAGTTGGACTTGTTATATATATATATATATATATATATATATATATATATATATATATATATATGTTGTCGCAATGTATTACAACCGACAAAAAACAAATATTTCAAGTCAAGAAAAAGAAAGGGTTGTTGTATGACATAAATCTGAATATGTTGTAGCAAAATCATCTGCAGTGCTGGAACGAAAACTCAACTCACTCCCAAAAGTCATAATAATGCACTTGATTTTGACAGCCTCCATGGAATTTTGTTTCGCCCCCCCAATCCATTCAAAGAAAGCATTATCTTATCGTAGAACTTATACCATAAATTACTTGGCTAAATGCGTATGAGTCTTGTCTTTGCCATGATCCTAACTCTCTGCTTTCTCCCTTGCCATTCAATGATCATTAACTTTCCACGAAATTGTTATCTTCTTTGAAATTGTTATCTTCAATGATCATTCAATGATCATTCTTGTTGTTTGTATAGTTGTAATTACTTTTTAAAATATATTTTTTTTAAAAAATTAACAACAACAATTTAATTTTTTTAAAAACGTTTTTAAAACATAAAAATAAATAGATATGACCAGTTTTATATATATATATATAACTAGAAAAAAAAATCATCAATTGAATTCAATTCAATAATCATCTATGACCATGGTCAAATTAACAATATTTAATTTCATTACACAAGGAATTCTTTTGTTTTGAAAAATATTAATGGACCATGCGTGTGTGTATCCCTTGTTGGAATTTATACAAAACTAGCAATTTAGAGCCAGGATTTGTAAAGAGATGATGCTAGTTTTGTCAAAAAAAAAATATATATAAATAAATTTGGTCGACAATATTATAGGGTTTTGTTTAGTGTAGGATCTCACACGCAATAGAAATGCAAGCTGGGGCATTTCTGCTCGATCTCTCACGTGCCTTGACTTTCCTTGGTTGTAAAAAATAATCAAACCAAGCACCTTGACCAGCTGACCATATGATAATGTTGAATATTTTTTAAAAATTATTTTGATATAAAGATGTCAACTTCATATAAAAAAATCAAATTAAATTAAAGGCTGATTAAATGGAATACACAATATAACTTATAAGTATTTGTTTGGTATTGTGTTTTCAAATATGTTTCTTTTAAAAAAGATCAAGTTGATATTATTTTTTAATGTTTTCTTGATTTTGATATATTGATGTTAAAAAAAACTGAAAAAAATTATTTTGATGTATTTTCAAATGAGAAATACTTTTAAAAAGTATTTTGCACTATATTACCAAATACAATTAATAAATATTATAGTATAAACTAAAAGAGGTGGTGCTTTTACTGTGCACCACCTCACACAATACTATTCATTTTAATAGTGTTTTTTTTTGCTTCTAAATCTATATTTATTTCCCTAATTTCATACCTTAACATTTAGTTTATTAGGTATCGAGTTTCATAATTTATTATAGTTGACTAGGTTTTATAACCTATATTACGGGTATATGGTAGGTTAGCTCAATAAACTCATGTTTTTTTATGTTTTTTTAATTGATATTTTTTTTAATTTTATCCTTTAACATTAAGTTGATTGAGAATTAAACTTCATGATTTATTTTAGTTTTTTTATGAGGTTATTTTAATCTCATGATCCAGGTCATGGATTTGACGGGTTAACCCGATTGACTTGAGTTTTTTTTATTGATATTTTTTCAATTTCATCATTCAGGATGGAGTTGATTATAAATTAAATTTCATGATTTATTTTGGTTTGTTTTCTATAAGATTATTTCGGTCTTATGACTCAAGTCAAATATTTTGCAGGTTAATTTAGATAGACTCAAATCGTTTTATTATGTCCTATTTTTAGATTGATTTTTTTAACCTTCAACAATGAGTTTATTGAAAATTATGCTTCATAATTTGTTTGGATTTATTTTCTATAAAGTTATCATAGTTTGACATGTTAACTCAGGTCAAATATTTTTGTTATTTTTTAATTTTATTATTTAATATTTGATTAATTAAAAATTGAGATTTATAATTTGTTTTGATTTATTTTATATGGAATTATCATTACTCATGATTCAGGTCAAAGATTTGACTGGTTAACTCAAGGTTGGCTTGGATTGCTTCAATATGTTGTCGTTTCAATATTATTTTTCAGAAAAAGATATTATTTTGAATCTTTATGAATCAAACTATGTTTTTATTAATTATTAAAATTATTTTTAAATTATAAAATTATTTAGATTATACCGAGTTAATCTCCACACAATTAAAAAAAAATTACTACGGAAAATATTACCAATACCAAAATGTTTTTCTTGCATGTTAAAAAAGTAACCAATCCAATCGCGGTGGAACAAAAAAATGAAAGAACTATTTTCATGAGGAGAGATGAGAACAGGCGGCTTAAAATGAAGGCTAGCTAGTACTCAGCCACTGCAGCTGCTCCACTGAAAGCATCGCAACTGCACCTTCAAAGAAGCAATTAATAACAGAGAGGGGGGAGAGAAGGAGGGGACCTCTGTGTACCTAAATTGCGTACAGTGAATGAATAGTACGAATTCTACTGCTTTCATAGTTCGTAATACTGTCCAACAACCATAATTTTAATCTTTTATAATAATTGGGTTACAAGTTAGATAAATTAACTTAGATAAATTAACTTGAATTAATTTAAAAAAAAACAATAACGGCTGAAACGACCATTATTATTCCACCTGTAATAATCATGTTGATTAAATCAACAAAACATCACATGCCATTAATGGCCATAATAACTATCTTCTTTTTTCCAATACCGGACTCCCTCTCCTCTCGAACGAGATAAAACAATAAAACATCATAAAAAAGCAATTTGGTGGCTGTTAAAAGGGCCATTGTTACTCCACTCGTCTTCCATTCAACGTCTCATTATTTTTATTTTCCCTGATAGTGGCAGAAATGAGAAAGATAGCAAGAGCAAAGATAAAAATGTATTTTCTTTTTTTGACCAAATATTATTGTCATATGCATTTTTTTTGTGAGCTTTTGAGAGAGAAAGAGTTTAAGCAACTATCAAGGATTGAGATCTACAGAGATTTTGGATCGGAGATAGAAAAAAATAATGGCATTCAATAGGAGAGAGAGAATGGCATTCAATAAAAAACGAAGTTGTTTTATATATATATATATATATATATATATATATATATATATATATATAATAGCTGGAGTTGGGTTTACCCGGGCCGTCCGGGTTTTGCCGGGCCAAATCCCCAACTAGTTTTTTCTTCAACCTGGCCCGGTTACAGATCCGGGTCACCCGAATCCTGGGATGAGCCGGGTTTTAAAACTATGCCAACAACATTTTAAATATTACCTTGGCATGTTTTTTACACTTGGAAATAAAAGCATATTGGCTACAGTTACGAGTCTTATTCATAGCAAGTTTATTTTTGTATTTTTAAATTATTTAAAAAAATTAATGATTTTATTTTTTTATTTTAAATTATATTTTTATATTTTCATATCATTTTAACATTGTTACCCCAATAATAAATATGAAAATATTTTTTTTTCTTTCTTAGAATTATATGTATGTTACTGATTGATTGTAAATGAGTCATGTACCCGTATTGAAAAAATTATTTTTAAATAATTAATTGTTTAATGATGTAATTATATTATTATAATTTAAATATGCATCTTAAACTAAAGCTTAAAATATGAGCTTTGTATTGATTTAATAAAAAAATGAACTTACAATAAACTTATATCAAGAAACTATGAGTTGAAATATTTAATTGAAAATATTTCCTTGTATTTTCATTTTTTTTCAACTTGGTATTAATATTTTAATTTTTCTATATTTATTTGTATACATGGCATGGGCCAAGTATGTATGTTTATTTTTTAGTAGATGTCAAAATTTCATTGGTTAAAATTTAAATATATTGATACATAAACAACCCATATATATATCATAGCCATAAGCAAAGAAAGAGGATATAAAATTAAAGATAAGATGCCCATTACTCAAAGAAAATCAAAGAAAATGCTATAAAATTACGCTACTTAAAAAATATTTTTTCTATGACAACTAGGAAAAAAATAAATGCAAATATTACTATTGATTCTAGCAAGGTCTAATTATAACGCAGTGAACTTGTATTAATTTAAAATGATCATAAGTGATTTTTCTTTTCTAGGTAAAACTACGTCGTCCGAGCTAGGCAATTGGGCAAGGGATTCCCATCTCATGTTAAGGAGAGAGGTCATTGCCATTAAATTTCATTTCAAATGGTTTCGTTAAAACGAAAGAGAAACTTCGTATGATCAATGACTCTTTCGTTTGTCTTTGAAAATATATTTATTCATCTAAAAGCTAAGAACATGATTCAATGATATTGACTTCTTCATGGACACAAAGTTGAATCATGGGATTCATTAAAAGAAAAAAAATATATATATTACTATAATTATGGTTTATGTCAAACAAATTTATTCATAGTTAAGATCTCCATACCTTCAATTCAAACATAGTAATTGTTAGGGGTAATTATTTTCGGTTCGATTCTTATAAAAAAAATAACCAAAACAAAATTTTTTAAAAAAAGAACCGAACCGAAACCGGTTCAAACCGACTGGTTTCGGTTCAGTTTTTTAGGATAAAAACCAATTCAAACCGGTTTAGCTCGGTTTTTTTCAGTTTTTTTCTGTTTGGGTTTGGTTTTTTCGGTTTCAGGCTTATAAAATCAAAACCGAACCGACTGGTTTTTTCAAAATTTTAATCGGTTTAATTGGTTTTTTTTTTACGATTCGGTTTTTTCGGTTATTTTTTTCCGGTTTTCTCGATTTTTTAGTTTTTTTACTCACCCCTAGCGATTGTCAAATAAGTTTTCAATAAGTTCTACAAAAGATCCACCATCAAATAAAGATTAATTAATTATAAGGACTATCTTTTCATATATATATATATATATATGAAAGTGTTGATCCCTGCCATTTGATAAAAGCTAACACCTCTGCATTGCTGATTACTTGGAAAGCCCTCATTGCTTGTTGGAGGCGGTGTTTCAATTTAATACTGTGATTATCGATCACAGTCATTGTTCCTTTTCTAGCAATCGGGTTCGGGTTCGATTCTTTTTATATAGGTTTGTTATTCTCGTGATATTCTATCTATTCACTAGACTTGTAGGGTATTTAGTGGGTTCAGAAATTAGTCATGATATATATAATTAAACTGGCCGAACACCTCGAGATATCAAAAAAAAAAAAACTGATTATCTATTTATACATTTGGATACGGAACCAAAAGAGTTAGGAATCACATATTAGTGACTCTATTCAAATGAATACAATGCCTCATGCATGCATGGCCTGTAAAACCACGACTCCGTCAACTCCATGACAACGCCAGTCCATCACATTCAGAATTAGTAAGGTAAAGAGAAGAGGCGATAGGTTTTAAGATGAGAGATTTCAATTACCATACACTGAGGAGAATAGAAAAGAAACATGCATAGCCTCTTAACTATTTTATTTATTTATTGCAAGAACAAACTCAAGGATTTAACAAATGCTTTGAATTCAGATTAGGGTTGCTCATGATCTTGCCTCAGATCTCCTTGCCTAGCTTGTTTTCTCGTAGTGATTAGAATATATTTATGTCCATGTGGTAAAGATTTTCACTCTTTCCATTGCTAATTATAAGGATACAAGCATTTTATACAAAGAATATTTTACTGGGTTGCTAGCTATTGTCAAATGCAGAAAGACAAATTAATTATTTGATAAAATGTTGGTGAAGAATTTAGCTTTTAAACTTATTATGTTTGATGAGAGTAGAAAAATTTACATTCTTCAATTGCGGATTTAGTGTAAATATATCAGAAATATTTTTATCTAAAAAACATTGAATTATTATTTTTTAAATAATGTTATAATATTTTTATATCAAAACAAGGATATTAAAATCAGACAGAAAACATCTAAAAAACACTCTTTTTTATGATTTTGATGTCCTTGTGTAGAATCATTTAAAACATTAATTTAATATTTTTTAATAAAAAAAACCTAAATTATAATGAAAATATTGATCGATGATGGTATCTTAACCTTTATCCGGAGGGCATTAGGGTGTGTTTGGTTTAGCTTTTGTGGTTGAGGTTGAGGTTGTGGTTGGGTATCCAATTATGCACAAAACTCAATCATAAAAGCAAATATTTCTTGTTTTTCATAGCTTTTTAGTGGTCCCACACCTAAACCTTAATCTCTACCTCTAACCCAAACACAGTGCTTGACAAATGAGATAACATGAGAACCGACAATGCCCTTCCACTGATGTATTCTGATAAAGTGGACGGCGAACTGCTGGGAATGGAAGATCTGCAGCCGGTGCTGCCGCCGCACAACCAGGTTGCGTATATAGTGACATGGAAACTCAGATTCAAATTCCCGATTTCTCTTTATTGGTCGTGGGCCTCACCAGCTTCTTCTTTGTCGATCACCATCGGCCGGTACAATAGCTGTAGCTGTCAAAGTGGGAAATTTTGTATAAAATGAGCTGTATGCCTCTATCTCTGTCTAGGATATGTCGAAGCAGCGTCGATCTTCGGGGAATCGTCCCACTATACTGAACAAGAAGCATGCCCTTCATCAGATTTCTTTATTCCTTTCATATGCATTAGATTTATGTTCGGATGTTAAGCAAATTTTAGACGCTCTTCCCACCAATTTTCTCCTGGAGCCATCGTTATGAAATCATTGATAATAATTTCTTTCGGAAAGAAGCTTTGAAAGCTTTTGTGTTGTCTTGTTATTTACTAAAACAGCTAAAACAGTTGGTTGATCTGTTCTTCATATATATATATATATATATATATATATATATATATAATCAATAAACTAGGTTAATATATTATTTTAAATATTTTATAACAAATTCATGTCATAATTCATTTGATTAAAGGACGTGAGGCGAGTTTAAGGTTAGCCTAAATCATGAGGAACAAACAAAAACGACTTGTTATTCATCCTCTTTTTTTTTTGAAGTCATTTGTTCTTTATGTATAAAAACATTACCAAGCCAAGCACACACGCGTTTTTAAGATCCACGTGTCTTGTTGTTTTTATTTATTATTGGTTTGATAATAAATTAATTTTTATAATTTTTATTATATAATAAAATAAAATAAATTAATTTTATCTAGTTTATAATTTAAATTGTGAGTTTGACGAAATGAGTAAATTCACGTCTAACCCGGCGGCGGGATAAATAAACTTTCTTCATCTTCTTCCTCTGCAACTTTCCCCTCATGCCGTCGTTGTGAGGGCTAATTAATGATATTCTGGTCCCTGGCTCTTGAAGGGAAAAAGGTTAAAATTAATCACACCATCGTGATCATTATCCATACCCATTTTAATGGTCCTGCCTATCTATACAATGATATGATCGTACGGTACGGTATAATTCTTATGTAAGGTTTCGCATTGTGTTTTGAAATTATTTTTAAAAAAATTAATTTTTTTTAAATTAATATATTTTTTATGTTTTCAGATCATTTTAATGTATTGGTATTAAAAATAATTTTTAAAAAATAAAAAAAATTATTTTAATATATTTTAAAATGAAAAGTACTTTAAAAAATAATTATAAACACGGACGCCTGGGATAGAAATAATGTATCATTGGCATTAATATTTCTGTGCATTCATAGAAATATCCACATGACCTAGCTAGCTAATAGAGAATTATATCCATGATGAATTTATCTACGCATAAACCCAGCTGACCAGCACAAAACATTATTAGTTGGAAAAAAGAAACAGCTTATTCATGCACAGATGCTTAGTTCAGTTCACAAATTAGAGGATTGGATTAATAATTGGGTTTTTCTTGGCAGATTGCACCTTTCAAATTCTACGCAGGGCATCGTTTAATCAGCCTTTTCTTCTTCTGGGCCATTCATCTTCAAATGAAAATGATATCAGAAGACTTGAAGGGCTGTGAGAACAACATTATGGACCCCTAGGGTTATTGACCTAATGGTGCAGCTGGGTTTATCTTACTGGGCACTTACTTGGCCAGATTTATGAAGGCCTGGTGATCGCCATTGGTATTGGGCTGTAAGGTATAAAGCTGTGAAGATTCACTGCATCTTCCACTAAAAAAACAGCATAATTTTTATTTTATTTTATTTGTTGCTGATGAAAACAGCATAATATTAAATAATTATTCAGTCACTGTTAGCAGCTTCCCACCAAAACACCTACTTCTCTATTTATATACTCACTGTGAACTAGGTCTGCTGAAAAGAAAAACTTTCTTTCAAGGAAGCTTCCTTGTCTCCTTTAAGGGATTTCTTCCTCTAATATATAAATAATATTGTCTTTATTGGTTCTCTTTTAGTGTTTTTTAATATCATTTCCCGGATTGGACTCGTCATCTTCATGTATTAGTGTGCTGTATTTTATTAGAGAAAATATTTTTCTTTCCTTGAAAAAAAAAAAGAATTGGAATCCAAATTGAAATATTCAAAAAGAATTGGACATAGATTAAGTGCATGTCTACTGTTATGGAAACTTGTGCATTTACTGAAAAAATATTAATATCATTTTTATATATATTTTTAAATGATTTTAATATATTTTTAATTTAAAAGAACTGTACATTAACGTGAGATAAGAGATTAGATTGTGGTTCAATAATAAATAGATATTTTTTAAAACAACTCCTATTCAAATAAGAGACTGTGAATTCATATATATATATATATATATATATATATATATATATATGCGGGGGTAGCAGGTGATCCATGCATTTTTTTACAAGATCTGAACTCACCAGATTTGACTTCTGAAACAAAATAATAACATGGGTCAGATTTTCTAGCAGGGAAAGACTTCTGCAAAGTACCAAGACAAACAGAAAGAGAAAAAGGTCGGGACTTCTACAGCCTTCCAAGCTGGCGGCCAAGGAACGGAGCATTCATGAACCAAGTTCGCTGGATATTCCACAACTGCTCTTGCACCAAGCTGACCACGAGCCCCTCAAATCAATCCCTCAATAAAAATAAAAATAAAAAATATCGAGTTGATTCCCTTGAACCAACTACAACCACAAAATACATTCATACACTAAATTCGAAGTTTCTGTTATTAGATTATCTGTGGGATGGTTATATTATAGCTGCAGACCCGGTTCTAAATCTATTTCGATAAAAGGTTTGGGTTACTGGATTCCCACATCAGCTCGTAGGTCATTTGATCAATTTGAGTTATTTATTTTTCGAGTTTAGACTAGATTGGTCAGGTTAATCAAGTCACGAAACACCGACTCAGGTAAATTTTATTTCGGATGTGAAAAGGTAGAGAATAAATTAGAAATTTGAGCCAGAATTCGAAAGTTAAAATTTGCTTTCTGTCTCTCAATTCATTTGGACCGGCCATGTTAATAATATGAACACGAGAAACTTCCTACGAGGTTTCTTGCTCTTCTGCTTGTTTTAAAGCTATTATTGCATTCTGGAGTTTTGAGTCTTTACCTAACCCCTGAAGTTTGACCTGACTGTATTGAGAATACAGTTGAATTCCAGTTTGAACCCTTTTGGTTTTCGATTTTTATTGACAGTAGATAAAATCAAACACGTTCATGGGAATGGGATCATGAAAAACATTCTAAGATCCCTGGATTAAGAAAAAGATTTGGGGTATCCTAAAGAGAAAACAAAAGGGAAAAAGATTTTATGCTTTCTGCTAGATTAGGACAAAGATTCAATGTCCTATGCGCTGCTCTTACATCACTTCATGTATTTCTTTTGCAGCAATTCTTATCTCGTCCCAAACAAATCCAACTTAATTTGGATACGATAATCACACATTTCACCATTTTATTTTTTAATAAATGAGTAATTTTACATGGATTTAAACAAGTTTATTTTAGAATTTTTCACCAAAGTTTTACTCCAACATTCTGATTTGATCCTCAATCCATCTCTTGTAAATTGACACAAACTTGTTAATTTACAAAATGAAGATGGGCCTTTTTTCAATTAATTTTGCTTTTAGATAATACAATTTTCGAAACCTTACAAAAATCATTATTCCTTGACAATATGGGAAGAAAGAAAGAAAACTATTAACCCACAAAACACCCAAAACAACACAAAAATCATGTAAAACAAATGTTTGGTATTGTGATGCATATATGATAATTTTTAAAATATTTATTTTTCTTGAAAATATAATAAAATGATTTTTTATTTTATTTTATTTTAATATTTATCTATTAAAATCATCAAAAAAACACTAAAAAAACTTGAATTTAATAGTTTTTCAAACCACACATATTTTTAAGCAATTCCAAACATAAAAATAAACAATAGAAAAAAAAGACAACAAAAGAGACTAAAAGAAACATGAAAATTAAAAAATTAAAAAAATAATATCTGAAATAAATAAAAAATCACATAATGATGTGAGGGGTGTACATATTATTATAATAGGAATTGTTTTTTAAAGTATTTTTTATATAAAAAATATATTAAAATAATAATTTTTTTAAAAAAATATTTTTAATATTATCATATTAAAATAATTAAAAAATATAAAAATATATTTTTTAAAAAATCATTTTTCCATTCCGCCTAGCACTCTCTTAATGTCAAGCCAGCCTAGTCACTTCTCAGTTTTTTCAAAATAAAAAACAGGTTTTTTTAAAAAATAATTTTGCTAAGAGCAGAGGAAAACAAAGCTCTTATAATGAGTAGCTTCGTAAAACAAAGGGGAAAAAAAGAAAAAAAAGAGAGGGGTAATGGTCATGTATCATAATACCAGCAAATAAGAAAAAGACATCAGGAGGAGATTGGAATAATCTCAACGTCACGCTTCCTCCACTCTCTCTCTCTCTCTCTCTCTCCCTCTCTCTCTCTTCTCCTCACCAAAGTCAGCAAAAAAAAAAAAACGAAAAAAAGAAAAGACATAAAATAAATGAAGAACTCAAATTTCAAAGTTTGAGCTTTGGAAAAAAAAAAAAATGCTTACTTTATTTATACAGAGTGAGAAAGAAGCAGAGTTCATTGCACAGACCACAGGGTTACCTTTTAATAATACTTTCTGAGTAAATACTATTATTTTGTATGGTTATATATTTATGTTTTGTACAATCAAAAAGACTGTCTTTCTGACTAGGGTTTCTTGTTTGAACTTTTCTCTTCATTTCACCATCTGGTTTTGCTTAATTATTAATTCAGTGTTTTTAGCACTGATAACTCTTTCTTTATTTTGGGTTCTTCTTTCGTGAATAAAGTTCAAGGCTTTACTTTGTTATGTCAATTCTTGGTGCTTCTAGCTTTGCGAGCTTAGGATAATCTTTGTGCTTCTAGTAGTCTTGGGCTGTGTTTGGATAGAGGGCTGTTGCTTCTTTGGTCTGGTCTTGACTCTTGAGTGCTTGGTAAAGGTTAGTACTTTATGCGTAATTGAAAGGGGTAGCCGGGTAGGGAGTGATAAAAGAGAGAATCTTGACTTCTATTTTTGTGAAGTAGAAGTATTTGGACACGGGGGTTTGGTTAATTTTGAGAGGGTCTGGTGGTAGTGTTTATGATGATTCATGGGGAGTAGAACACATAATAATAATAAAGCTGTGACCGAGATGCCAAGCTTTGTTCCTCAGATATCAACTTCTAATCCCATGTAAGTTGTTTTCAGTTCAATATTCTTTATCAGTTTGAGTTGTATAAGTCATTCTTCCTGTTGTATGATGAATTATCTGGCTAATCTGTAGTTTATGTCTATGATTTTTGTAGATTTGATTGTGGTTGCTTGTTTATTTCTGGGTTGTTGTAATATAGGCTGTAATTTTGAGTGATAGCTTCCTGCTAATCAGTGAGAAATTGTTTGTGTGCAATAGGAAAATTAAGTGTGGAATATTTCATCGTTTGCTTGGTACCTTAAATGAAAAGAAAAAATGAGAATTAACTCAAATCTTATATCTTTCTTTTGGCTCACAAACTGCACCATTTATATTTGCGTTTTTAAATATTTTATGGAACCTAAGATTAACTTCTTAAAGGAGCCCAATTGATGCTTTTAGTTGGAAATTTTTTGAGGGTCTTGGAATGACTATAATTCTCCTTTAGAGAATGCATGCTGGGAACAGTTGTGTTCGTGTAATTTTGGAGGTATTGTTTGATTGTGCTATGTGCTATGAAGCTCGTGTTGATATCAGAGAGAGGACAGAGAGTAGAGTTGAATTCGGTCCCAATGTGTAACAAAAAAAAATCAGTCCCAATGCATTAATACTGGTCCAACCCTTTAGAATTTACAGATTTGTTGTTTGCCTTTTCTTGCTTCTGTATAACTGGTGTGGTTCTCATAGTTCTGATATTATATGTTTCAGTGGCACAGAAGGAAATAATATTCGTTCTTCCAGAGTTTCAGACTTTTCAACAATTGAGCAATCTCTTGGGTTTCGCATAGAAGATGCTGTTGATCTTAGCAGAAGTATGTAATTGAAATCTTGACATCCTTCAAAAGCAGATTTTCTTTGTATTAGTGATCCTTAGACTTCTAATTTTATTTCCATGTCTTTGGTTTCTTTTAACCATCTAACGTTGTGTCATGGCATGTCTAATTTCACAAAATCATGCATAAGACATAGCTATTTAACCTTTTTATCAAATATTGTAGCTTAGGGGGTACTTGATTGTTATTCTCAATTTTCCATTTGGGATTACAGTCAATCTGTCAGTTGCCAAGACATCATGTCTCGGTCAGATTTTTAGCCTGGGGTGGAGTTCTCAACATGGGTCCTTTTTCTCTATAACATCTTTCCTTAACTACATTACTTAAAGCATTGATTTTTTATTTGGTCATCTTCTGGTTGAAACATCATCAGCACATCCATGCATGACGTTGTAGGTAGATTGCATACCAGATAATTTCAGCTTGCAGTATGATCCATTGAGCTCACATTGCATAGACTGCTATATGATTATGCTCTTGATCTTTTTAAATTTTCTCTTGATATTGATATAGTTTCATGTATTCTTAGTCATTTATATTGTCTTTCAGATCCTCTTTTTCATCAATTAAAATCTAGTGGGCAGGCAATAGGCACTGATGTTCAGTTTGGCACTTTGAATAAGGTGAGCTTTATCTTCTCTCCACATTTCTTTGCTTTTTATACTGATGATGGCTTCAAAGTTAACTGAGCAATTTTCCTTTCCTCCTTTTTTTTTGTAATTTAGCCCCTTGCATCTTCAGATATAAATCTCTCAGCTGCTGTTGTGGGGTCCCAGTCATTACCACTACAAAAAGAAGTGCAAGTAAATCCAGTTTCTATACCTGGTAACCATCCTGAGAATTGGGGAGAAACCAGTATGGCAGAAGCCAGTCCTAGAACTGATACCTCGACAGATGATACAGATGACAAAAATCAAAGGGTGATGTCTCTTACTTTCTCAAGCAATGTATTCTCAGTTTTGCAAAAAATCACTAATCTATGCATCTCACTCTTTTCTCTCTGTCTCTCAATATTGCCTTCTCATGCAAAGGAAATTTCATTTCCTGGTAGAACGTAGGCTGTTGGTCAGTTGTGGGTGACAATTTAGTGACTTCCCTTTGCAGTTTGAAAGAGGACAATCAACTGCAATAGTAGCATCTGATTCCAGTGACAAGTCAAAGGAAAAGGCAGGGGATCAGAAGGTTGCATAGATGAAGTTAATTTTATTTACATGACTGCCACCCAACATTATGACATTTTCATTTGTTTTTCTCTTAATTATTGTCACGCAGACATTAAGAAGGCTTGCTCAAAATCGTGAAGCTGCTAGAAAAAGCCGACTAAGGAAAAAAGTAAGTATTGTGTGTTTTTTTGCTGTCTGTCCTCACAATTCATTGCTATTATATCAGGGAAGCTGCATTTGCAAAGGATAGGTCTATATATGTTATAAATTTCAAATTACACTGTTTTATGCGTTGTTTATGGAACTTGTTGTCTTTCTTATCTCCATTACAGGCATATGTACAACAACTGGAGAGCAGCCGGCTTAAGCTGACCCAACTGGAGCAAGAGCTCCAGAGAGCCCGGCAACAGGTTTGGCTTTTTATTGTTTCCCATTTCTGTCTTATTTTGGCAAGGATTATATGTTGTCTTATAATCTGTATTTAAATTTCTTGACTGCAGGGAATTTTCATTTCAAGTTCAGGAGACCAAGCCCATTCAATGAGTGGAAATGGTACTTAATTAGCTGTGTGTGTTTGGTTATGTATTTTGTGTGTAGAGTTGCAGAGCTGATTGTAGTAATAATGACTAGTGATTTTGTTTTCAATATGTTACGGTAAATCAAGTGAACATTATGTTTGTGTGTTGAGTTACTGACTATACAATGACGCTAGGATTAACAATTTTGCTCCATGGTTGCAATAAACAGTATCCAGGCCTTGTATAGAATAAGTTATAGCCACCATTGGGGTGCTTGTTATATTTGTTACTTTATAAAGTTGGGGGACTTTTCATGATAGTTACTGATTGCTGACCATAAAACATAAGCAATTAGCATTGTCTCTGGAGATGCGCAGTATTCTAAAATTGGGAGGGAATATGCTTGGCAAATGACAGAGGTGTTGTGTTCTTGTCACGGTCCCCTATATATAAATGGATATTCACTATAAACAATGCTTTGCTTAGACTTGCATACCACAAATCATATGGGCCATCTCATCATCACACCTGCTGCTTCAGCAGCTCTAGGTTGTTTGTTTAGTGCTCAAGACAATCTTTATGGGATGCTTTTGTGTAGTTACTGTCACAGATTACAAATTAGACACCTAGTGCAGTGGGAGTCGTATAAAGTTTGGCCTGCCAGCTGGTGTTTAGGCTTTTGATTCTTTAGCCACGAGCTTGTTATGTGATTTGGACATTGTTGGAGGTTTACCATTTTGTCCATTATTATTCTATTGTGATTCATATCGGTTTGCTGTCTTAATTGCTTGTTGCTACTGATTCCAATTTACTCCATTGTTTTGGCATTTGATGTAGATCTCTTATACAGATGATGTTGATCACATTGTTCTACAGGTGCCTTGGCATTTGATGCAGAATACTCACGGTGGCTAGAAGAACAGAACAGGCACATAAGTGAGCTGAGGGCTGCGGTCAATTCACATGCAGGAGATACTGAACTTCGTACTATTGTTGACAATGTCGTTGCACACTTCAATGAAGTTTACAGGCTGAAAGGCACTGCTGCAAAAGCTGATGTTTTCCACATCTTATCAGGAATGTGGAAAACACCAGCAGAGCGTTGTTTCATGTGGATAGGTGGCTTTCGCTCATCTGAACTCCTCAAGGTGTTTTTCGTATTGCCATAGCTTTTGTTTTATGCTTTTCCTTCTTTAATACACAGAAGGTGGTGATTATGCGGTCTATTATGTGAACTGAATTGAATTTGGTGAAATCGGTGCAGCTTCTTGTGAATCAATTGGAGCCTCTGACAGAGCAACAGCTGATGGGCATTTACAACTTGCAGCAATCTTCCCAACAGGCTGAAGATGCTCTGTCACAAGGGATGGAAGCACTGCAGCAATCTCTGGCGGAAACATTGGCTAATGGCAACCCTGGCTCATCAGGTTCATCTGGGAATGTGGCAAACTATATGGGTCAAATGGCCATGGCCATGGGAAAGCTAGGAACTCTAGAGGGGTTCCTTCGTCAGGTAAATAAAAAAAAATGCTCCATGATATAATCCTTTTTTTTCATTTTTGTAGTTGCAATGTGGCTCATGATTTGCATATGCTGGTCTAAACATTGTACTTGTACCACATCACCATTGCTCTCATCAGTCATCTTCCCTCATTTTGAATATAATTATAGCTTTGGCATTTGATTATAATTATCTTTCATTTGGTTATAATCAGGCTGATAATCTGAGGCAGCAAACACTAGAACAAATGCACCGTATACTGACAACTCGGCAATCAGCCCGTGCACTTCTGGCAATAAACGACTATTTCTCTAGGCTACGAGCCCTTAGTTCTCTCTGGTTGGCCCGACCACAAGAATAAGTAGCAGTATGTTATCCCCCTGCGAAGTTAACATGAATATTTATCAGTTCACCACCCTCTTGCTTGGCCTCCAGTTCTCGTCTTGCCATTGGGTGGGTTGCTGCTGTTGGTCTTTGAAGCCGTCTCTGGTGGCAATTGTGGTGCAGTTAGGTCATAGTTGGTGTAATTATAGGGTTTCATGTGCAGTTGTAACGCCAGGTTTGCTCACACAGATGTATGCTTATCTTCTTGTTGTAAAACAATTGGTGGCAATAATTCGATCATGTTTGGTGTTTATTAGAACTGATAAAGGGAAATAGGAGTGTGATTTGTAACATAGGTCACAGTTCTCGATTTGTATACCAGAAAATCAAATTGAATCAGGATTATAGTGTTTTTTGATTGCTGCAGATTTTTCTTTTGGCATGTCTTCGTTACTCTTTATGTGGTCTGCTACTTGCTGACATCTTCTAATTGCTTCTTTGCACCTCTTGAGAACCAGCACATGCTCATTAAAATCCAAGTAGAAAACACTGGTGTTTGCCTTGTTTGTGTTTGGTAACGTGATGGCTTCTTGAAAATATTTTTTAATTAAAAATATATTTTTTAATTATTTTTTCAACACATGATGAATTTATCTTTAGCTTTGATAACCTTTTTGAATTTTTTTTCCCTCAAGATTACTGCTTAAAGTACTGAGAACTAGAGATTATGGAATTCACCCATTCAACACATAATTTAAGGCAAACCCATTGGTCTTTTACAATGGCTTTGGTGCATTTTTTTTACCTGTTTTACATGGCAGATCATGATTATCTTGGTGAAGTTTCAACAATTTAGGAACAAAAACATTCTCTTAATTTGAAAAAATTATTATCATTCATCCACCCTCGTAAAATAGGGAGTTGTATAATCATTTTATGATGAATCTCGTGTAATTTATGTTAGTGATCAGTGGTGAGCTTGACCCATGTAATTATTGAGCTTTGTATCATGATAACTGAGCTTGATGGTGATTAACCGAACTCTTTAGTTGACAGCAAATAAAGAGTAAAGAAATGTTCTAGAAAAATATTTTTGTTTATATATTTGCATAGATTTTAATGTGCATGACACGCTTAGAATTGGATACATATGCTTTTAATGCACAAAAAAAAATCAAAAACACCCTTATAATTGAAATCTACGCATTTAATACAAAGTTTATCATACTGCAACCATACGTGGATCTCAATCATGATTTTAATTAGAGAATAAATTAATTAATGGTGTGCCACCCGAGGGACCTAAATTTTTTAAATGTAAAAACAAATTGTAGGTTCACAAATTTATAAATTCTAAGCCCATTGAGCTTAGAATGATGGGCTTCATTGTGCCAGACACTTCAGCAATCAAGCCTCAAACGAGCCATCTTGAGGTTCACCCTTCGCTCATCCAACCCTGCAACAAACAACACTGCAGCAACTTGGTCGACACAAAAATAACCAGGCTTTGAGGATCTCGTTCAATCTCCTAGGTTTTGGGTCTCAAAGGAACTGTCTTTCTAAGTTAAGATTCTGGTTTTCGGTGGAGCTACCTTGTATAACAGGTACATGGCTTCTCTCTTTTCTCATTTTGTCTAGTGCTTAAATTTCTTATTTCTGTTTGATTGCTGAGAAAATTAAATGAAAAGAAAAGAAAACGAAAACGAAATATTTAATGCTTATTTCCTACTTCCACGAGATTTTATGGAAATTGGCAAATGGGAATCAATATAAACAGCCTTAGATGAAATTCCTGCTTTAGGGGGACCAAAAACATTCATGCTTGATGAGCCTATTTTGATTCTCACCACCTTTAATTGATCAAATTTTTCTGTCTTTTTTTGTATTACTAAAATGGGTTTATTTTAAAGAACTGAAATTTAGAACAGAACAGTAGTGAAAGAACAGGCTTTGAGGTGGATTTGTGTTTGCTTATGATTTTAGCTTGATCTGCTAGGGAGTAGGGAATGTTTTTGATGAGGGAGATTTTCCCGGCTATTATTGAGCTCATTTAAATTTAATTAGTTATTAATTTTTAACATGTCAGCAATAACTCATGTTTGCAGATAAAGAATCTTGACTGGAAGGGAAGATGCCACATAGAACACGGCCGATGACTGCACTCTTGGTGTTCTCTGGAGTCAATGTGGTCTTGGTATCAACCATTACTCCAGTCTATGATTTTGTTTGCTTCCTTCCTTACTGGGAAAGAAGGGTATGTTTGTAATCTTCATTCCCATTTCTTTGTTACTAGAAAAGGTTTTTTTCCTCAATGGAGAATAGGGTTTTAGCGTTGTTGCAGTAATTTGTAAATCAGTGTGAGATGAAAGCTTGGTAGATAGAACGATTTATTGTGTTAATTATTGAAATGAAAATCATAAAATGTTGAGCGTGTATTACCAATGCTTATTGATTGAACATGGAGTTTAGAGAAAAGAAGACATCCTTAAATCAGTAGCACCATGCACGCTAGTCCACAAAGTGGTGATGGGAATTACGAACTCGAGCAAAATTTCTTTTATAAACAATGTTTCCTTTGTAAAGAGCTAATTTTAGTTTTAATCAATCATATGAGTTGTTATAGTAGCATTGTTTTTATGTTTGTGAGCTTTTGAAACATTGAAAGAATAATGAACAAAAACATCTCTTTTGACATGTTGAACATCATATTTGGTGATTGTTGTCACTCTTTTTGTTTTTTACTTGTCTTGCATTTGTTGTTTTAGAGAGAAAGCCGCCGTCAGGAACGTCAAGCTGCCTTAACAAAGGATTCCAAATGAATAGAGATGGGTCTTTGAGGTTAGAAATTTATGATGATTGGTTTGTAAATGACCTTGTGACGTTTAATATTCGCCTACTTCTTCTCCCATCAGAATATACAAAAAAAAAATGTTAAGTTTAAAACATCCTTGATCAGAGCATATAATGGCACCTGGTTCAATTTTGTGGCAGAAAGATTTCATGGAGAAACTTGATTGAGATATCAGAATGGCTCTCTGAGGTTTTGTTGGGAAGCGTGTGGTAGGTTTAGCAATACTATTTTTACACCTGTGACTTTTCCACTCTAGCTGGATCCACCTGACGACATGTTATTTAAAGAGAAATGATAGATTTTCCTCACAGGTTTCCGTTAGTTGCGTGTCTTTTATGCTTTAGCCATGGTCATGCCTAGTGTTACAGGGACTACCATTGATGCAAACTTTCAACTGGAAATCCCTTGAGATTTAAGCTATTACTTTGTACATGGTGCCATAGCTATCAATTTATACAAGCTAAATAGCAGATCAAATCAGGTGATGTGTACGTATTTTATATTCTCCAACAATGCAGTTGATTCGGTGATATCATTCTGCTGACCATGGTGCGAAAGATGCCATCCAGCGGCCACATTCCTTGCCTGGGATTGCAAAACGAAAATAGTTTGAATTGGTCAATCATTTTGCTAGCTGGAAAACTTACCTAACAACCCTACCTATGACATTCTAGTTTTTTGCCAAACAAGTTCATGGCGCCTTGAGCTCCCAGGTTCTGCAACAAGAAAGGGGTAAAAAAAAGGGTGTAATTTTTAGATTTGGTTTTTGACAGAGCATGTTTCATGGATAAGTTACCAGTAAATTGTGCCAGTCATACAAGTTGATGGTTTGATAATCATTCAATCCTCCTGTGAAGCCTTTCAGGTTATCTTAACTAATACTGCCGATAGCAGAAGTAGAATTTTTAGCAAAAACATGATAAGTATTGACAAGAGGAAGGCCTGTCTTAGAGATTTTTTTGGGTATCATCTAAAAGGCTAATCTCATAGAAATAGTTGAGTTTTGTAGACGTAGACTGGGGAAGGGAAAGGGAAGGGGGAAGATGGAAGGACGAAGAAGAAGTAGCAATTGGTATCTTCTTCCGACAGCCCCGAGGGAAAACTTGCTGGTTCAGGAAATGCCTAATTATTATACATTTAATAATTTTCTTTCTGAAGTAGATATGAATTCTAATAATTTCCGTTTATTTAATTATTACATGATTAATTTCTAAATTATAAAAAATAAGCATAGTTTAGTTAGAGGCGGAGCCAGAGCAAAATAAATTTCTAGGGAGCCAAAACTTAAAATTTACTAATTCTAGCCCTAGAATTTTAAATTATTCAAGGGAGAGGAATTTTTTTTTTTTTTTTGGGCAAGGGCCAGGATCCTTGCTATCCTCTCGCAACCTCACCCTGATCTAGACCGAGTTACAATTTTAATCATTATGTAACTAAGCAGCAATTTATTTAACTAACAATTTAACTATATTAATAATTTTTTCAATAAAATATATTTGAATCCTAATTGTTATAATTTATTTAATTATTATTTAACCAAGTTCCAGGGAAGGAGACAGAGAAAGGGACGTCTAAAATGACAATCCTACAACTAAAAAAAGTGAAATTATTATTATTATTATTATTTTATTTTATTTTATCATGCCAGATCCGAAATCCAACTCCAGCTCAACTGGGTCCCTAGTGATCCACATCGTAACCGTACAGAGAACCCACGCGTCCAGAATCCAGATATTTTTGTTGGGAGTTACGAGAGAATGCACACATGATCGTGGGATAAAAATCACTAGTAGTCCTTCAGGAATCAATGCTCAGTCAGATTAGTCCTGTGCCTCATGTTTTGTGCAACAGTTGCTGGTTTTTGTTTCAAATATTCGAGAATAAGAATAGAAAAAAAAATACCTGTTTTATCTAGAAAATAAAAAACAATAAATTTTATTAAAATTTTAGAAAACCTTTTTGTCTGAAAAGAATGCTTACATTTTTTGAAAAAAAAAGTTTCCTATTTTTATTGGATAATTGGACCCGAACCTTTGTAAATTGTAATTGATAATGTTATTCTAAATTTACAAGAAAATTAGGATCTCAAGCGATATTGTCCCCTGGCCCGTGTACTTATGTACTTTGTGGATGGTTTTTCAAGCAACTCTACTTGTGATGAAAAAAATAACCGAACAATTTAGAGAAAATTAATTGGAAAAACAAAACCTAGAATGAATAGCTTGTTTTTTAAAGTATTTTTATTTAAAAATATATTAAAATATTTTTTTATTTTTTTAAAATTATTTTTAACATCAGCACATCAAAATAATCTAAAAATATAAAAAATAATTTAAAATATAAAAATATAAAAAATAAATATTTTTTTCAAAAATATTTTTAATATGCAAAAACTACTAAGTTAGTAATCACTCTGCTTTTGAATTGTAACATATATTCCTCATCCAGCTTGTTGATGCTGCAGGTAAATAAGCCAATGCCCAGAAAGTATATGCATTCATGATCATGATCATGATCAAGATGCTTATAACAACTTTCCTTGTACTCACTAATATATTGAAGTTTTCTTTTGACTATTTATCTAATGTAATCTCATAACATTCCTGGTTTAATTATTAGTATTTTTATTTTTGGCTCTTCTAAATAACTTTGTTATTAGAGATGCTAGATGAAAAAAGCTAATATACTGTATTAGCCTCAAAGAATCGAGGCATAATGAATTTTGTTATAAATAGTTTCATGATTAATCAAAAATTAAAAAATCCCAACAAAATTCCAAACAAATTGGGCTACTAGATTTTGTTATAAATACCCTCAAATTAAAAAAAAAACCACTTTTTCATTTAAAAAAAAAACGGATCTAATCAAAATCAATCAGTTTGAGTCGATTTGTATTTTGATTTGATTTTGAACATTTTGATTTGATTATTTTATTTTATTCAAAATCAAATCAAAACTTAAAACATTCACCTCTAATTTTCACTAATAGAACCATTTTTGCTAGAATCAATAAAAAACTAATTCTTTTTATAAAATAACGTCATCTTATCTAAAAAAAGTAGAATTAAAATGAAAATACAGCTGGAAAATCTAAATAATTAATGAAAGGATGTCATTAATTGAGAATTTTTTAAAACCTAAGAATAAAATTGATAGAAAAAATAATTTAGTGGTAAAGTTAGGACTACTTACAAAGTTTGATGAAATTTTTATAGTTTTTTTTTTTAAAAAAAAACTACCCTTTCAAAATTTTTAATACATGCATGGGATTAGGTTTAGCAGGTTTTATATTGAAAAAACGTAACTTGAGAAAAGAAATACAAGAGGTGCGTACGAGCCACTTGGATCTTTTAACTCCTGGATGCCATGAGATGCTGGCATGATCATAACTAATGTAAAATGAGGGGTTGGTATGATCGATCAAATGCTAATATATATTTGAAGAATTATTCATGATTTTTAACCCATGATCATCATGGCCAAAGAATATAAAAAAAGCCGCCACCAACATCCACATTCGTGGGTGTGTAAAATCAGTGCATGACAAGGACGAGCTTCTCAATTAAAACTTCACAAGCATAGAAATAATGGAGTTAAGTAGGTCCCGAAAAGGAAAAGCCATTAGGTTAGATTCAAGCTGTGTCATGTGCTCTCCAAGCTTTCTCACTCGCATATGCGTTTGTCCCATCTGGTACTGTGCCCAGACACTTCCTTTTACGATATCTCATGATCTGTGTGTGTCTGTGTGGATGGCTTCTTATTTTCCGTGTCTCTCCTTGCTTTCTCTCTAAACTTCACACTGTTCCACTCCACGTTACCTCCACGCAGGAATTGCTTGATCAATGGATGCCATTTGATCTCATCTTGCCTCGATGGCTTGTCCCTTTTCTAGAAAAAAAACTAGGCTGTGAGGCCATGGTACTGTTGCTTGAGAGCCCACTGTTCAGTCTCCTGCCATTAATTAATTATATGTTCTTGATTCAACCTTAACAAACACCTTATCAATCTATCTATCTCTGCTCCTCTCCGGGAAGTAGACGTTAAGGTTGGTCAGGGTGTGATCATCGGCATCCTGACAGCTTCAAGACATCAGTTTTTTTAGAAAAGTAGGAGAAGAAAAAGAAGAGGCACTTTGCTTTGCTTTTTGGTGGAAGCAATGAGTATTTGAGTGTCACCACTTCAACGGTAAACTGTAGTTGTTGTCGTTTGGTAGCGCATCAATTAAATTTTGGCCGTTGTAAGTGACCAAAATGAATGGCGACTGTTGGGTTTGTGTTGAAGCACGGGAGAGTAATTGTGGGTATTGATCATCCCAGTTATCGAGGTTGGAGGTTTTCTTTTTTTTTTTTTAAGTATGGTATAATGTTTTTAATTAAAAATATATTAAAATAATAATATTTATTTATTTATTTATTAAAAATTATTTTTAATATTAGCACATCGAAATAACTTAAAAACACTAAAAATATATTAATTTAGAATAAAAAAATAAAAAAAAACATTTTAAAAAAACACTATTAAAATGCAAAAAAAAATAGACTCTTAATCCAAATAAATTATATTAACCTATAAGAAAATTATTTGAAGTTGATTTTAATTTAATTAAATTAACCGAATTACTAAAATCTTATTCGAGTTAACTAGAATTCATCAAAATTATTATATTTTTTAATTTATCAAGAAACTTAACCTTGAAAAAGTTTCTAATAACAGATTTTTCATATCAAATCAGCGGGCTAAACTGGACTAGATTTAATAACTATAATTATTTAACTCATTCCATCTTAATATAGGTTAGCCCAGTGTTCCAAAGCTTCTTTGAACTCAGTTTTACTTTAAATTATTTTGTATATTTATCTAGTTAAATTTAGATGATAAGTTAACTCATAATCTAATCAATGGTAATATTAATTCCTAAGCAGCTTTTGATAAAGAAAGAAAACTAAAATGATACACTTTTGAACAAATTATTTAACCTGATGACTTTAGATCAACTTGACTGTCCCATATTATTGATATTCGGTTGGAGGGTAATTTTCCGATTATTGATCAAAACCATATAAATCAGCTAGAAGCCCCAATTCTAGACGATGAAATTAAGGCGGCTATTTTTGGGATGAAGCCTTATAAAGCCCCGGGACCGGATGGGTATCAGCCAATATTTTATCAGTCTCAGTGGCATGTGATTGGCCAATCTGTTTGCAGGTATATTAGAGACATTTTTACAGGCAATAAGGACATGTCGAGAATAAATCACTCATATTTAGTCTTGATTCCAAAAGTCCAGATGCCTGAGTACCTACATCAGTTTAGACCAATTGGTCTTTGTAATGTGATTTTAAAGGCATTGTCAAAAGTAATAGTGGGGAGACTACAAACTTTGATGCCGAATCTCATCAGTGAAGTGCAGAGCAGCTTTGTGCCGGGAAGACAAATTACAGACAATATTATCGTTGCCCAGGAAGTCATTCATTCCATGCGCAAGATGAAAGGTAAAAAAGGCTTTATGACGATTAAAGTGGATCTTGAAAAAGCTTATGATAGATTAAGCTGGAAGTTTATCAGAGAGACTCTCATTGATGCTAGACTTCCTAGTGATCTAATAAGAGTCATCATGCAGAGTATAGAATCACAAACACTTAGTGTGCTGTGGAATGGAAGTGCAACTCAGAAATTCAGTCCTAACAGAGGTATAAGACAAGGAGACCCGCTATCCCCATATATATTTGTTTTGTGCTTAGAAAAACTTTCTCAGCTTATAAACAGACAGGTGGAGGATAATAGTTGGAAGCCTTTTAGAATGAGAAGGAATGGGTTGAAGATTTCTCATTTATGTTTTGCAGACGACATGTTGTTGTTTACAGAGGCAAGTATGGATCAGCTGGAGAGAGTTAC
>Ga0325410_1001575_pt1 | contig 25255 bp, 10 predicted proteins | sample PopdelMetagenome_16_FD_206182 | JGI IMG/M metagenome (GOLD analysis project Ga0325410, IMG submission 206182) | Populus deltoides microbial communities from Bellville, Georgia, United States - Xylem-PdIQD-R3 | ecosystem: Host-associated > Plants > Phyllosphere > Stem > Wood/Secondary xylem...
AGCTTTTTGCAGTTGAAAGCCCGACCTTCCATCCACCTCAGGTGGCCGGAGTCGAACCAAAAGACGATGCATTGTATGTGAGTGCAGACGAAGTGTCTTTTGTGTTATAAAATAATCAACAAAATGACAAATAACATTCAATTAATTTAATCCTTGAAATAAAAAGAAGGAAGCGTTTCTAGCGCAGCAGGTAAAATGATTTTTTAAAAAATTATTTTTAAAACACAAAAATAATCAGACTCGTAATCATTTTTTTTTATTTTTTTTTCAAGGTTTGTGATGTGCAACTGCTTTTAAAAAAAATCAATGAATAATATTAAAGTGATTTTTTTTTTCTAAACATCGCAAATATTAATAATCCATAAATTCTTTATATATTTTTATATTTCATAAAGAATGAAACACTTCTAGCAGGGAGGCATGGCCTCCTTTTTTATGGGCCAGCATACTTGCACGTGTCTGGCTGTTTCGTCTTTAATTTAGTTTTTTTAATTAACCAAAACAGATTAATTAAATTTTCATTTTTTGAAACATTATAATTATTATTAACCTATGAATTATTGATGTATTTTTATATTTTAGAAAAAACTAAGAATGAAACAGGAGGCCTGCCTTTTTTTTTATGGGACAGGTGGGCTTCGCACGTGTCATGTGTTTTTTATAGCAAATACTTAATTTTTGATTGGATATCTTAACATGTATATATGTCTCTCAATCTCTTTTATTACTTTTATATATCAGATTTTGCTTTCACTAGTATTTTTTAAAAAGAAAATATCCTACCATCACTGTATATTCTTTTTTACATTTTAATTATTTTTATTCAATCTATAACATGCGATACCCTGTTTATTTTTGTGTTTCAAAAGTATTTTAAAAAAAAATTAAATTTTTTTTATTTTTTTATGTTCTCATTTCATTTTGATGTGTTGATGTCAAAAATAATTTTTAAAAAATAATAAAAATATTATTTTAATATATTTTTAAATAAAAAACACTTTAAAAAATAAACGCAACGCATTTCTAAACACACTTATATTAATGCGAACACTTGTAAAAAAAATTGGAAGGTAATGTTTCAACTCATTTCATTATAATCTATTAAACAATTGATTAAATTATATTATATTACATCATATCAAAGATAATATTGTTGAATCTAGGGGCTGCTTTGTTATTAATGGTGGGTTTTTTTTTTTTTTTTTTTTTTTTTGTTTTTACGGTCTGGGTTTGAAAGAACAACTTTAATAATATGATTACTTTCCGACTACTCTCGAATGGTCCAAAAAAAGAAGTCTAAAGAGTCGTGGAAAGACCGTAGATATAGACCGCAGGTTGTTTTCCTGACAGCCCTCAAGTTTACTTTACTCTTGTTTCAAAGATTATGCAACCAATATTTAATTAATAGTGGAATGCTCGGAAACTAGACGTAGTTGACTTGCTATCCAATGGTTCCACGTCTACGCAAATTATTAACAGAAAAGCTAAAGGGTACGGGGGGGAATTATTGTTCATCTACATCGGTTGCAATGCTGGATTAAAATAGTAGTTCGGATTGGATTGTTTTTTTTAATTGAAATAATTAAAAACTAAATTTTATAATTTATTTTATTTTTTTATACACTTAAAGTGATTTGTGATTTTACTAAGGTAGCTTAAATTGCCCTAATTTTCTGGTTTGGTAAAGTGTTTTTTTTATTTTTTTTAATTGAACTTGATTTTATTATCATCTATTTTTTTCTTATATATTTAAAAAAATATAGTTTTGAGAAATAAATTATATTATTAAGCTTTATAAAATCTATGGATTTCTTTACAGATTTGGTTGATTGACATGATTCGTGGGTCTAACAAGTTTTTTTCTTTTATATTAAATCCTTATGTAGACAAATTAATCACTAAAATTTTATTATTTATTATGTAAAGTAAAGAATTTAAAACTGAGGATCAAAGTGTAGAACACATAAAAACACATGGTCGCTCTAAAATTTGCACAAAATGTTCATTTCAATCCTTTTATTTTTCTCTAACTACTTTTTTGGCCCTTTTAGTTTTTATAATTTTATTTTTTCTCCATAAATTCATTATATTCATTTTGGCCATGTCCTTGTTTTGATAATAAAAAAAAAACAGAGAAGGTCGCTAAAAAATAGATGAAAAGAGAAAATTATTGGTTGGACTTGTTTCCGATAATAAAAACTTCAATCTTAGTATCAATGAGTTCTATTTGGTGAGTTAAGATGTGTTATTTTGTCTTTATCTTGTTGAAAAAAATAAATATAAGTTCAGAAAGATTCTTTTCCCTGTTTAATTTTATACTTTTGGGCCAATTTAGAGCTCTTAGACTTGACAGATTTGTTTATTGAGGTGTCAAGTATGTTTATTAGATATTTTTCAAGTCAAAATAACTTAAAAAATAGAGTTTTGAGTTTTTTTAAAAAGTTAAAGTCTAATTTTTCAGCCATCGTTTTTGCGGTTGGAATTTAGATAATCAGACAACATAAAATTTGCTAATTTTTATAAAAAAAATATAAGATAGATGATATATCATCCGCTTCTTAAAAAAATATAAGAGAGTCAACCACACAAACCTAATCTCAAAGGCTCATGCACGTCTAGCCTTCTTTTTGTTAGGCGATTCACTTACACATGTTCTTTTTGTGTTTTTTTTATTAGATTTAGATTTACACACACAAAACAAAAAATTAACATGATATTTTAATTATTATTCAATTTTTCTATGGTTCTCTAATAATCTTTAGGTTTTTACGAGGTTGTTAGCAATTCTTTTTTCAATTGTTATGTACCTAACATGAAAAAAAAATCATAAATATTCAATTTATAATTGGTTTTTAAATTTTTTAATAGTTTTTTTATGTAATTTTATTAGGTTTATGTTTTTATTCAATCACATACAAAATAATTAGATTCTATTTGATATTTTTTTGTATTGAATTGCTTTTAATATCATGATGAATTTTTTTATGAAACATCTCTTGCAATTAAAAACATGTCTTTGTTAAAATAATCAAAAGATGTATAGATTGGAGCATACATTTTCTCTACTTACTTCAAATGGATTAAATTAAAAAAAAAACCTTTATTTTTACTCTCACTGCCTTTTATTAAAAAATATGCTCCTAATAAAAAATGATGACATTTTTTTTAAGAAAATTATGACTTTTTCCAATGATATAATTAATTACTTTATGGAGAATTATGTATCATCTTATACGTGAGATTTTCAAGATAATTTGCTCAATAATATTAAACAAGAATAAAACATCTTTTTTCTTGATTATTTTTATTATAAAATTATTTATATTTATTTTTCAGATTTATTGTTCTTGTATTTTTATGCGGTTGTTGATAGATGATTTTTTTATGATTTTCTTTTTAGATTTGAGCTTGCTTTCATAATCTTAAAATTTGGTTAGACACCAGTCAATTCAACATTTATTTTTGAATGAGTTTCTCGCTTTTTTTTTTGTGTTGGCAATTGTATAGTTAATTATCCAATGTGAACCTACTAAGCAATTGTTTTTTTTTTTTGTTTATGGTTATTATTAATATTCTATGAAAATCAAGTTCAAGTCATTATACTAATCAAAAATGTTTTTCTTTGAATTTCTTTTACTTTTTGTTCAATGAACTATGATTCAAATATTTTTAAAACATAAAAATAAATGAATTGAACCCCTCTTCAGTGATCACTTTTCATGCCTTTTATTTTTATTCAAATCTTAAATTTGGTTTTTTTTTTTAGTAATGCTACTTCATAAAGCAAAAAGGTTAAGAAAAATAAAAGGATTGGGAAATTAAATTAATTTTTTTTTAAAATAAAAAACTAAAGACATAAGGGAAGTTTTTGTACCTCGTTAACAAAATACTATTCATTATAATAGTATAATAACAAAATTATTTTCTAGCTATTAAATATTTGAACCAGACATTTGAGGCAAGATGATTTTTTTCACAATAATACAATTATTTTTTACAAATTATTTGGAGTTAAATTGATCATTTTATTTTTTATTGCATATTAACATCATTAATTTAAACCTAGAATAAAAAAACACAATGCCTATTACAAAGATGCGTTTTAGTCTTTTTAATTTTTTCAAAATAATTTAATTACTTTAATGTTCTTAAAGACAAAATCAACATAATTCTTTCATTAGGGTTTCTTTTGTCATTTATATTTGTTTTATTGTAGATTTAAAGGTTACTAAAAAATAATTCTTATAATTGATATATATATATATATATATTAAATATTATTTTAAAAGACATGTTGGACAGCTCATGAGTCATCCTGAGTCATTCAGGTAGCACATGTGGGGTCGTCCAGCCACTAAATATTGCCTTTCAGGGCGACATTTGACAATTTAATAGCATTCCCTTCATGATGCTATGACGCGTGGACCACAGACGCACCTCTAATTTGACGCCAACAACCATTTCTTATTTTTTCTCCTTATTCTCCTCACTTTCCTTCTCGAATTCAGCACCAGCCCCTTTAAAATTTCATACTAGCCATTTCATTTTTTTCCTTTACAGTTGGTTTATATCCTTTTGATTACTACTTTTTTATTTTATCTTGAACAAGCTATAAAATTACAAATATAGTTTTTAGTTTCACCCTTTTCATTTTTCAATAATTTAAATATGATCATCATTTTTTTTATTACTATTTTTTTATAAGTTATAAAATTAATTTTTTTTAATTTCACCCTTTTTATTTTTTAATCTTTCAAATTTAGTCATTATTATTTTGATTGCTATTTATTTTATTTGGGATCATTTTTAGATTAATTTTTGTTTACAATTTCATCTTCCAGGTTTTTTTTCCTATCAAATTTTGATTTTTGTTCTTTTTATTGCTATCTTTTTCTTTGGCAAGTTTTTTAAATTAATTGATATTTTTTCACGATTTCATCTTGTAAAATTAAATTGTTAGGAAATTAAGCTTTTTGATTGAACCCGGGTCAAAAAGTTCATGGGTTATGAGTTTTAGATATTAGATCAGATTTAATATGTTTGTCGGGACTGGTTTCATTCCCTTTCTTTTTTAAAGCTAATTTTTTTTATATTATGTTTTACGTTTTTTTAGAGTTTTGATTAATTATTTTTTATGGTTTGTCATCTATGGCATCTCGGGTTCTTGACTAGAGTCGTCGATTTCAAATGTTAACATGGGCTAACATTTTTATGCTCTCTTTTTAAATCGATTTATTTCAATTTTATTTATTTGAAATTGGTCTTTCTACCTTTTTTTTCCTTTTCCTTTCAATTGAGTTATCTCGATTTTATGCCCATGGTCACCGAGTTTATGAGTTAACCTGAGTTGACTCAAATTTTATTTTTATTGTTATGGGATCAGTCTTGGGTTCACGGCCAGAGTCACCCGTTTCAAAGTTTAACGTGAATTGACTTTTTTTCAATCATTTTTTAAATTGATTTATTTAAATTTCATTTTTTAATATTTGGTTTATTGAAAATTGATCTTTATACTTTTTTTTTCATTTTCTTTCTATTAGGTTATCTCGATCATGTGCTCATGGTCGCGAGGTTTGTTGATTAACCTAAGTTGACTCATATTTTTCCTTTGCTTTTTTAAATTATGTTTTTTTTTCATTTTTTCCCCTTCAATATTAAATTGTTCGATAATTGTGCTTCATAATTTTATTCAATTTGCCTTCAAATGCGGTCATCTTTGTATCATGACTTAGATCGAGTTTTTTTTTTTCCTTTTTTAATTATGTTTTTTTTTAATTTTTATTCTTCAACATTTTATTTGCTAGAGATTGAGCTTCACCTTTTTTCTTTTTATTTTTGTTGATCTATCATGTTCTCATTTGATTTATTAGGAATTGATCTTCAAACTTTTTTTTCAAGTATTTTTTCTACTAGATTATTCAAATCTTATATTCATGGTCGATAAGTTTGTGAGTTAACCCGGTTTAACCAAGTTTTTTTTTTAATTTAGCCATTTAATATTGAGTTGTTTCATAATCCAAATAGGCTCAGATGAAGTTCTTTTTTTTAATTTTTTTTGTTCTTTTTTTTGTGAATTTATTTACTACTATTATATTTTTTTAATCATATTATTTAAATTACTAATTAAACCAATTACCTTTATCTTAATATTTTTTACTTTATTTTTTTTGCCCTGCAAATAGAGGAACGTAGGATACAAATCTAGGCCCTGTTTGTTTGCTGAAAAGTTGTTTTCTTTTGGAAAGTAAATTTCGGGAAAGTAAATTCCGGGAAAGTGAATTATTTTCCGATGTTTGGTAGTGTAATGGAAAATAAGTTGGAAAACACTTTTCAGTGTTTGGTTATGTCATGGGAAATGAGCTGCAAAATAACTTATTAATGTTTTATTTTTTTCAAGTTTATTAAAATAATGAGGAACAAATCTTACAAATTAAAAAGTTGAATGAGAATGAAATTGAAACAAAATATAATTTCATAAATTATCTCAAATAAAATAAATAATAATCAAAATAATAGAGATCAAATCTAAAAATAAAAAAATTGAAAGATGAAGAAATTAAAGCAAATAACAATTATAAAAATGAGGACTAAAATTAATATAAAAGTCAAATTCTAAGGGATAAAATTGAAAAATAAATATTCAAAACAAAATATATATAGCAATCAAAAGTTTGAGGATCAAATTTGATATAATCAGCAAATAATATAACATTTAAATTTTTCACAACTTCTAGAAAGTGTTTTCCGCCCAAAATAAAAGGAAAACACTTTCCTGAAAAACAAGCAAAATTTTTTTTTAATTGAAAAAGTATTTTTTCTTGACCAATTTTTTTAATAGCAAACAAATATAAAAGTTTTAAAAAAATAATTTCTTTTCAGGAAAGAAAGACTTAGTAATTAATGAATTATTGGGAACCGTTGAATCCCACTTACTTATTTCAACGTTTTTTCTCTGACATTCATTTTTATCAAAATAACATTACTTGTATTTGTTTTTTTTTTTAGTATCCATGGATAGATTATTTATTGACATAAATTTATTTTTTAAAATTATCTGTAAAATTATTAGAAAATGATTTGTTAAGGGTCCATTAATTTAGCATTGCTGCCATTTTTTATTTTACATTTTGAAAAGAAAATTTTTAAAGATAAAAAAAGAGCAGCAGAGGAACTAGCAAGCCTAAATAAACAAATATTCTAAAATAGTTTTTAAAACATAGAAAATAAAGATAGAATGCGAAAAGAAAAGGAAAAAGAAAAAAAAAAGAGGACAATGTTCTGAACAAACCTAAATAAACAAGTTATTGCTTTTTTTATTTAAAAAAAAAAAACAGAAAATGAGAAGAATACTATATAAAAATTTGGGCTAAGGGACACTACACAGCAACGGCTCTCGGGTTTCACATGCCACCTCAAAAAATTACAACCAAAAAGACAAAAAAATAAAAATAAAAATAATTTTTTTTTTTTTAAAGAAGAACAGGTAGAGAGAGCGAGAGGGGGTAATCTGTTTGGTTGTGCTCGAAAGAAAATTGCATGACTGGAGGGACCCGACCGCACTATTCCTCCTCTCCTATTGTTAGCTAAGGCCAAAGCTAACAAACCCTCGTCACTTCTACCTTCCATTTTCCGGCAAAAACTTACGATGAAACACTCTCAATAACTGACCACTTCCCTCTTTATCTTTCTCTGTGCCTTGAGTATGGGCGCCTCGTTATCGAACCTGACGGAGGGAGCTGGCATGGGTGGTCCTGGGTTGGGGGACATACCGGAGAGCTGCGTGGCTTGTGTTTTCATGTATTTGACGCCTCCTGAGATTTGCAATCTGGCTCGATTGAACCGTGCTTTTCGAGGAGCCGCCTCTTCCGATTCCGTTTGGGAAAACAAGTTGCCTTCTAATTATCAGGATCTGCTCCATATCCTCCCTCCTGATAGATACCTCAATTCCTCCAAAAAAGACATCTTTGCCCTCCTCTCTCGCCCTCTCCCTTTCGATGACGGCAATAAGGTCTGTCTCTCTAGCATTCGTCTTTTTGGATTTTCGAATTAAGGGTTTATTTATTAAAAAAATGACAAAATTGAACAGGAGGTGTGGCTTGATAGAGTGACGGGAAGGGTTTGTATGTCGATATCGGCCAAAGGGATGTCAATTACGGGAATTGAAGACCGCAGATATTGGACTTGGGTCCCTACTGAAGAATCAAGGTTTCTTTCTAACTTGGTTTATTTATTTATTTTAACAAGCAGCACCAGCACTAGTTTGTCCTCTGCAACTTTCATTCATGCTTGATTTGGTTGTTAATCAATTAGTTATTGATGCTCACGAAATGATCCATTGTTTTCGATTTCAAAATTAATCGTTGCTAATTCACTACTTGTCGAAGCTGATGCTATAACTTCTTACGGTAAATCAACCTCAAATTCAGCCAAATCTGTTCCAGGTATTGTTAATAACTTGGCCATTTCATTGTTGCTTTGTTGGAATTTAACAAGTTCAAAAGCTTTGCATGTAGTCAGCGATGATAATTTGGACCAACCACTACTCTCTTCAGCTGGGGTTAGTTACTTTCGGTTGGTTGTGGGGGGCATCTGCCCTTTGCTTCCCTGCGAGTTGTGGAGAGATGCATCTGCCTTATCTTTGGCTCACTAACTAAACCCGGCCTGAAAATTAATATCACTTACTACTTTATCTGCTACCTACGAGGACCATCTTTAATTGGTTTCCCATCAAGCTTTCTCATCCTAGTTATTTGTCTATTTTATTTTCCAATACTGGATTTGTATGTAATGTGTTTACAGCTTTTTTATCCTAGTTTTTAATGCTTGTTTCTGTAGTAGTTTACATTTCCCATATTAAATGTGAAATATCATTTGTTTTCTTTTCCTGTTTCTGGATGCTTTTCTCGATGATAGAAGTCTAGGCGGTAGAAATGTATCTTCTGCTTATTCTGTCTGTGCAACAGTGATCAATCTTCTGCGAGGGTATATTCTCCACTTTCCTGTTGTGTCCATATGCTAGTCATAAATGTGACCTAACTTCCCTGTCATCCAAATAATTTGTGTAGCCATTTCCAATTGAAGAAGAAGTGCACTTGTTGACACAAGCAGAGGATGGACAATCCCTTGTGATAATTTCTGCCTGCCTTTGTTTAGATTATCTTTTCCAATTTTTATGCTAGATAATTGAAGCATGCCTGGTAGCACGAAAAACTTGGACTCTCAAATACATTGTTACACATTTTTACTTGTCCTTTATGGGTTTTCTTGTATCAAAATGTTTCAAAATAATATGCTCCAGTTATCCTTTTATCAATTAAATGGTTGTAGTTTTTACATGTCTGGAATTTATGTAGAGGTCTTCTGATGTCATTTTGACACCTTACTGAGCTCTTGTTTGGCTGGTTATGAGTCAGCAGTATATTGTTGTGTTACTGACTCCTTCAGTCAATATGTGTGTCTGTGGAATAAGAATATTCAAATGCTGGTAGCTCCTACATTGTTCTGCTTTATTTTTCACAAAGTGCTCTTGCAGATCTTGACAGTTTATCTTTTGTAGATTCCATGTGGTGGCCTATTTGCAACAAATATGGTGGTTTGAAGTGGATGGAGTTGTAAAGTTCCCTTTCCCTGCTGATATCTATACTCTATACTTCAGGCTTCACCTTGGAAGGTTTTCCAAACGACTGGGACGCCGTGTCTGCAATTTTGACCACACTCATGGTTGGGATATAAAGCCAGTACGGTTTGAGCTGTCTACCTCTGATGGTCAGCAAGCATCATGTGAGTTCTGTTTAGACGAGACTGAACAAGTTGAAGCAAATGGCAACCAGAAGCGTGGATGCTGGATAGATTACAAGGTAGGTGAATTTATTGTGACAGACTCAGAACCTGCTACTGAGGTCAAATTTTCCATGAAACAGATTGATTGCACACATTCCAAAGGTGGGCTTTGTGTAGATTCTGTATTTATTATCCCCAGTGATCTGAAAGCCCGCAAAAGAAGAGGGATTTTGAAGTAGCAAATGCAACGGGGATGTTGCTTAATATTTTCAGTGATCCCAGAAGTTTCTACTTGGGCATATTTTTTTTGTCATACTGCTTATACTTCTGAAGGCATTTGATGTTTTAGAGGATATCGTCAGAAGTTGGTTTTCCATGTAGGTGTGTTTCCTCAATGGCTATATAATTCTTGCAGCTGTACTTAATCCAGTTTTGTTGATTATATACCTGAGCACATAGGACTAATAGAAAATGCTTCGTTAATTATTTCACACCTAGTTTGATGCAAATGAAATATAATTCTTGAGTTTTGAAGGCGCATAAATTTCTTTTGCATTCTTGAGTTTAGCAGAAATATGATCGTTACGGAACTAGTTCTCAGTTGAATGCAAATGATCTTTCATTTTGCCTGGCATTTTTATCAATAGTTGCAACCAGGATGATCGCATTACATTTCATTCTAAGAATTAATGCATTATTTGATTAAATTTGCGCCATTCCTAGAAATAATTATAAGTTGGCAGAGTGTAACTTGCGGCCAGGTCAGCTAACACAGATAAAGAATATTTGGGACGAGGTTCAAAACGTGTTTTTTTTAAAAAAAATCTTAGAAATCATGTTTATGATCTTAAAAAACTGTTTTAAAAATAAAAATTAACTTGGAACAAAAATTAACTTATGCTTAGATATGTTTTTTCATGAGTTTTAAAGGTAAAAAAATACATGATATGAACTTTCTATTGATGTTAATGATATTTTTTGTTTATCAAAACAATCCGGTGATCTTTTTTTTTTTTTATCAATCAGAAAATAAAAAATAATAAAATAATTTTTTATATCAAAATTAATTTGAAAAAATATTAAAATATTAAAATTGAATAATTTGTATTAATTGAATAATTTGTATTATTTTTAAAGTGTGAGAATTGAAATGTATTTTTTTCGAAACTTCTAATACATTATTTATGTTTGATGCTTTTTTTTGTTATTATTCTTGTTATTTTAATTTCACCATGGACTACTAAATAAATAAATAGTCTAAAATAAGATTTTAAGAATCAAAATAAATTATTAAAAAAATATAAAGGAGATCGATCCAAAGTGTTTTATGTGTATATGAACAATGCCGGCTCTCCATTTAAAATCCCATGCCTTCAAGATTTTTACTTAATTGGCGGAAGAACTCCGATCTGGAGATGAGAAGCTGTGTTTCGGCATTAACAATTGGGTTCATTGACTTTTATTTACTTAACTTCGGCCGTAGTTTCTAGTTTCTCCCACTTGTCTTTCGTTTTAATGATCACGTGTAATGGTAATTCTTGTACTTAATTCTTGATTTAATCATATGTTTTTATTTTGTGCATGTGCATGCATGGTAGATTAAGGTTTTTGTGTGACTTTAATAAACGTTCAACAACTTAGTATAATCTTGTCTGTTTATTACGCGATTATCATCAAAAACTCATTTTTTTTTTATGATTCCCTTTTAAATTTTGCATCATGTCTAATCCTCTTAAAACAATATATATATATATATATATATATATATATATATATATATATATATATATATATTCTTGCATTATTTTTTGAATTTATACATGCTTTGCTAATTATTGATGTCATTTTAACATCTTTATGTTTGCATTTTAAAAAGAAAAGGCAAAAAGTATTTTTTTTCTTATTGCATGCATTGATTTGAGTTTTATAACAAGTTTATAAAATTAATTTATTGACACTTAATGTATATTAAAAGACCTATTGAATCAACATTCCAAATCTTAAAAAAACTCAATCTTTGTTTTCATATTAATCATGTAAAAAAAGTATTTTGCTTTTCACTTTTGATATTTAAAATAAATATATTCGAGATAAGCTGTTTCCTTGAATACCAAGAGAAGTAGCACATTTTTTTAATTTTTCCAGACAATAAAATTTTTAGTTTGGTATTATAACACCCTGAACCTTTTAATGCATTATATTCCTTTCAAATAATCATACACATGAAGAAATATGATAATGTTTTTTATTTGATAGAGTCTTTCCTATAGGAAGGCCCTCTCAATCAACACACCAATATAAAATTTACTTTATGCATGCACATCAAACATGTAAAGGGTTTTTCATTCAAATTAAAGGTTTTATTCAATTTTATAAAATTTCAGTAAAGTCTACTTTGAACAGAGCTCTATTGAAAGTTTTGTCTTATAATCAATACTTGCAAATATGACCGCAATCTAACCAATATTTGGTTTATACAACCAATACTCACAAACAGTTTCAGGCATGCCCTCCCCAACACATATTTCATCACTCATAATTGTTTACCATATTTATACACAAGTAAAGTTTATATTATTTTACGAGATATATAGATTCGATTATATATTTATACAATGAAACCGTAATAATTAATAACCCAGCATTCTACTTCTTACAAAATTTAAAATATTAAAATTTAACATATACACCAAGTTTAACTACCTAACATAAAATGAAAAATTACAAAATACTACCTAACACTAAACTATGTAGTCCTAACAACAATGTCATTGGTGCAATGATGAATAAGACGAACCTGAAATACATAATAAGAAAGATAACGATTAAACGCATGCAAGTATACCTTACACTTACATACTATATACTATAACTTAGATGCACAAGAATCTACAATAGTTCAATTTCATTTGAATTAATTCTTTTCAACAAAAACGACATCATTACACATTTAGGAAAACTATGTGCAACTAGTAAAATTCACATAGTTTTTATCATTACATCTAGCTCATTTACAACATAATTAGGGCCTGTTAAGGAGGTCAACTTAATTTTACACGATTAGTCCCTACCAAAACGACCAACATTAAATTATTCAAACTAGCCCTTGCTCATACAACCAACTTAATGACTCGAGTTATTTTTTCAAAACATATTTATGGCAACTAAACATTATTTTTTACGCTAAAAATAATAATTTCTCCGCGCGGGGTGCGAGTCCACACCTATTATGTATTTAAACTAAAAAATTAAAATATCCATATATGACTCGTTAAGTTTCATATACGAGAATTATTTATTATTTTATATGAAAATCAAAGTATGTATATTAATATATTATAAAAAAACAACTACTACAGAAGGAGGATTCACTGTAGCCTCCATCATATTTTCCTATTCACCACTACAATGTGATGACATTTTTTGTCTTTCACAAGAAAAAATGTTTGCCTTTGAACTAGGGGCACGTTTTGACTTTGCATATGGTGCATTAGGCATTACGAACTTTTTAGAGGTAGTTTTATCTATTCAATATATTTATAAACAGTAAAAGAACTAAAATACACATAGGATAAAAAAAAACTAATACTATAGGGTATGAGTGTTGTTGTCTTTTTCTTTTTTAGCATATAGTAAGATTACATATATGACTTTAGGGATGAAAAAATTAAGCCATTGAAACAAGGGTATTGACATCTTTTTCTTTCATTTTTTTTTTGTAATTTTTGGTTTGGTTGAGGGTAGTAATGTAATTTATTATTTAATTTATAATTTTTAAATGTAAAAAGTTGCTGGCCTGTGCATCATAAGTGCTAGCGCATGAGAGAGACCGCACACTTTAGATGGCGCACACAACATCTTTTGGTGGTAAAAAATGAGCTTCTGCCATCTCATTTGGCTCTCCTTTGTGTTCTCATTCTTTATTGGGGGTACATGTTTACTAAAGTTGGCTAGTTTGTCGCTAGTGACCTTTTTTTTTCCCTTTCATTTCTCTTTTCTACCCTAGAAAATTAACTCCGGTCCTTATTGTTGTTAATGTTTCAGATTTAGTCATTTAAATTTTGAATTTTGATCTCTGTCCTTTTCCTTTATGTTAAATTTTTATTTATTTTCAATTTAATCCTTGAATTCTAATTTGTACATGTAATATTTTCAATTCAGTCTTTCTACTTTTGATTTTTATTTTATTATTTTATTTTTCTCTTTTATCAAATTTTTTATGGTTTTTAATTTTATTGCTCATATCAAGTTTTTTTATTTTTTTTCAATAAGAATAATACTAACTTCGATTTGGTCATCTTTTTTTTAATTTTTTTCTTTGTTCTTTTGTCAAAGTTTTTATGGGCTTTAATTTTATCCTTCAAATCAAGTTTATATTATAATTTAGAATAATAAATTCTAAATGAATATAAATTTCAATTCTATTCAAATAAAATGGAATAAAAAATCAAATATATAAAAATATTGTATAAATTAAATTTATTAGATAAATCTAAATGTATTAGATGTAGTATGTATTAATTAAATATAATAGGTAATTAGAAGTAGAATATTTGGTGTAGCTATTCATAAATAGGATACAAATAGTGTGTGTCAATACTAAGGCAAAAACAAAATATGGATATAATCAAAAGGTAAAATTTATCTTTGCCAAAAAGAAGAAGCAATAATAGTAGTGGTGGTGGTTATAATAACAACAACAGCAGCAGCAGCATTAGCAGCAACACCAACACCAAAGACAACAACAACAAGAATGGTAATACTAGTAGTAGTAGTAGTAGTAGTAGTACTAATAATAATAATAATAGTAATAGTAATAATGCTACTAATAGTGGTAATGATAATAGTTTATATTAATTATAATGATAATAATAATAATAGTTGTGGTCGTGGTGGTTATAATAATAATAATAACAACAATAATAATAATGATAATAATAGTAATAGTTGTGGTCGTGGTGGTTATAATAATAGTAGTAGTGGTGGTGGTGATGGTGGTAGTAGTGTTGTTGTTGTTGTTGTTGTTGTAGTGGCAATGATGGTGATAATAAATTGATAATAATAATAATAATGACGATGATAATAATGGTGATATTTTTATAATAGTAAAATAATAAAAACACCCCAAAGGATAAAAGAATCAACACAACAAGAACAATGGTATTTCCATATTTTTTAAATAAATAGTCAAATTACATATGCACCCTTAAACCCAAGAAATATAAGTAATTGAGTTCACGAATATTATGGTCATTTAGCTTAGGTTGTTTTTGTTAATTATATGTTTGATTGATTGTGATAAAGTAATTTAACATTTAAATAATATTTTTAATTTGAAAAAATATTGGCACATTAGGGCTATAACGCATTTTGGATAGTACAGGTGGCGGCTCCCAGTGGTCAAAAATAGACTTTCGCTGTATAATTTTATTTTTTGATGTCTCCTCTTCCATTATAGGTTGCTCGTGTTGTCTAAAAATAAGCAATGTATTCTTAGTCTTAATTAGCATTTTTACACATTTATCATGACTGTTTTTCATGTCATTTTTAACCCCTTTTCAATATTTAAAAATTATTTTTTGTACAAAAAAATAATCCAGCCCTTATAGCGAAGCGCTGACACTGAGGCTAGTAATATACTAAAACCCCTTAGCATTTCATTGTAGTAGTGAAATGCCAAGGCATTGTACACTTTAGTCTTTAAAAAAACAAAACAATTTGAGAGCTATTTTTTTTTAATTTTCAACATATTATTTTTCAATTTCATCCTCTAATATTAGGTTTACTAGGTATAGACTTCATAATTTGTTTTGATTTGCTTTATATGGAGTTATCTTGGTCTTCTTATCCGAGTTGACTCGGGTAATTGTTTTTGTTCCTTTTTTATTTGATTTTATTTTCAATTTAATCCTTGAACATTGAGTTAATTGGAAATTGAGTTTTATAATTTTTTTTAATTTGCTTTATAGAGGGTTATCACAGCCTTATAACTCGAGTCGCGAGTTAAGCCGGTTCATTTTAGTTTTCTTTTTTAGTTGATCTATTTTCAATCTTATTCTTCAATTTTAGGTTAACTAATTGGGGCTTTATGTGTGGTATTAATTGCTTTTCAAAGTGATTTTCACTCGGAAATACATCAAAATAATGTTTTCTTTTAAAAAAATCATTTTGACATCAATATATCAAAACAAACCAAAAACATAAAAATCCTTTAAGCAAAATAAAATAAAATAAAAATTCAAAAATCATGAAACGCAGGTTGCACCGCAACCCTGAGAATCATGCTTCCTAATCTTATGACCCGGGTCAGGAGTTTGTTTTGTTGACTTGGGTGTTGTTTTAGTCATTTTTTTTAATTTCATCCTTCAACATTGTGTTAATTGTCAATTGAGCTTCATAGTTTGTTTCGATGTGTTTTTTATACAGTTATCTCGGTCTTATGATTCAGGTTTAAAAGATTAACCTGGATTGATGCAGCTCATTTTTTAATTGAATTTAGTTTTTAATTTTATTCTTTAATATTGGATTGATTGATAGTTAGATTTAATAAATTTTTTTTAAAATTTTCTTTCTATTGTATTATTAGGGTTTCATGATCTGAGTAGCATATTTGACAGGTTAACTCAAGCCAATCCGATTCGATTTAATATTTTATTGTTTCAATACTTAAAAAAAATATCGTCTTGATTTTTTAGTTAAACTATATTTTTCTCTATAATCCGGGTTATCTTTAAACTTGCTAAGTTGAATAAATCACATTAAATCAATCCTTATAAATTTAATTTTTTTTTTACTTAAAAAAACCCCTTAACAACTACACGGCAACACTTAAATATTTTTTTCACGCTGTGAAAAAACTTAACCGGACCCCAGCGTAGCCTAGCAATTATTTAGTTTACACTAATGGATCTTGTAATATATATATATATTGTGGTTTAAATTTGGACTGTCGGGTTCTTTTGATTTGGTTCATTAACCAACTTTCCATTAGCTGAATAATCTATGAAAAACTGACACGTGTCCCATTTTTTTTTAAAAAGACGCTGGTTATATATCTTATGATTAAACTCGTATATCTTTTTTAAATAAATAAACCAATTTCTTATGGTTGTATGATAGAGTGCCTTACATTCATAATCGTAAAATGATGAAGAGATGCTAGTTATATATATCTTCTTTTTTTAAAAAAAATAAATTATAATTAATAACTTGTTATATCAATTAATATATTAATCACTAGTTATGTTTTTAAAACTTTTCTATTTCTTATTATTAATCAGAATTAAAACTTGTTAATAAAATTTATTCACAAAAATACGTTGAAGAGAAACTAAACATATGTATTTTGAAGTTGTCATCTTCTAGTTAAAAATAGGTAATTAGATATATAAAAAATTAAAAGTTGTTATTTAGAAAAGAGTTGTTTTGAATTTGATAAACAAAGATTGTGTTAAAATCATAGTTTTGAAACCTGGTCCGACTTGACGGATCGACCCGGGACCCGGCTGACCTGGGGCTGGAACCAGGTTGGATCGAAGAAAAAATAGAGGAATGAAAAACCCGGTGTGACCCGGTTGACCTGGCAAGATCCAGTCAAAAACTCGGCTGCAATCCGTTGACTTTTGTTTTTTTACTAAAACGATGTTATTTTGATTTTTTTAAAAAAATTGACCCGGGCGACCCGGTCAAAACCCGAAACTCCGGCCTTAGACCGGACCGGATCTGAAAACTATGGTTAAAATAGTCCTTTAACTCGCGCTTAATTTTAAATAACATTGCAAGAGAAAACAACTTAGATTAATTTTATACTTAATTTACTAGTGTTATTTATCAAAACATGATATTTGTAAAGAACTAATATATTGCTTGGGTTAATAGAAAAAAAACCTTATTTATCAATTTAATTGAAATCAAGTACTACAATAAAATTTAATTACAATAGAAAATTGATTCTAAATAACCCGTAAGAATATCTAATAATATTTTAAAGAAGATTGTTGTTATTATTATAGTACTAGTTTTTAACCTATGCAGTGCTGCAGGGTAATTTTAAAAATCAAATTTTAATTTGTTTGGTTATAAAAAAAATATTTGTTTGTGAGAAAAGAAATAATTTAAATTATAAAAAAGAAATATACTTCATTAGATGAATTTTCATTTTTTTTTACTAATATATATATATATATATATATATATTTTATCTCTACAAAACATATATTTTTTATTAGAAGCATGATTTTTGAACAAAAAACTAAAGGCCATTAAAATAAATATTCTTTAAAATCTAAATCATTTTAATTAAGGAGGGTAAATGTATCTTTTTAATCAACACTCCCTCTCCTTGTTCATTTATTTCTTTTGTGTTTTGATGAAATTATTTTTTTTTATGAGAATCATTGTTATTAAAAAAAAACCTTATTATTATACGAAGTACAAGTTTGATTAAAAACAAAAAAAAATCATCATCCGTTAATTTATACTTGATAAAAAAAAGAATAATGAATTTAGAAAAATATGTAAAAACCTTACAATACAATTTTCTTAATTTTCAATTAATATTCACAATAGCCATCAAAAAAAAATTTGGATTCTCAATTAAAAATATTATTTTTAAACTTGTTTTAACGTAATATCATCTGAATAAATTTTAGAAACTCGAATAAACTTGTTTATAAACATAGAACACCATAAAATGTAAATAAAAAATGAATTTTTTTATAATTTAGATTCTTATATTTTTTTCAACAACAAATTATTTGTTGTAAAAAAATTAATGATTAATGCACACTCTAGAAACCTCAAGCTTCCAATACAATAAAATGTAAATAAAAGTAAATCATGGTACAATTTATATAATCATCAAATTCAACGACGAAATAGTAAAAAATAATAGCTAGAAGACAAAAAATACTGTAGAATTAATAATCCCATCCTTTGTTGGTTTCTGTTTTAGATGTCAGTTTATAATTTTAATTGTTGTTAGTTGTTACATGAAGTCACGTGAAGATTGTATTTCATATTGCCGCCCAAATGGTATTTTCAGAAAATTTTGAAAACTTTTCTAGCTTTGAATTAGTTTTTTTATATATATATTTATATTTTTTAATTTATTAGTATTAAAAATAAAATAAAATTTAATAAATAAATAAATTTGAGTTAATAACTCATTTTTGTTATATTAAATTTTTTTTAATTAATATAGATATCTAGATTATCAATCTACTCGATTAATTTTATAAATTTTAAAATTAATAACCGTTATTAAACTGGTATTCCTGAAAAAAAAAAAAAAAAAAAGGAGAAGAAAATTTGTTTGAGAAATTAGCTACGAGCATAAAGTTCATGGATTGGTCCCCACTCGGCGCCGCCCTAGTGCTGGGGATCTATAGTGAAGTGGCTCTATTTTTAGCTTAAAAGTGGTCTCCATATTAAATTTACACTTATAAATGTGTATCCATTTTAAAAGGTCTAAATCCACGAATCCAGGACCAGTAGAAAATAGATTCTCATTAATTTACAGACACACAGTTTTGCTGGATTTTCCCAGCAGTTTTTAAAGCTCACTAAGGACCACTACGAATTTGAAATTGTACTATAACCTTAGATGACCACCACCTTATCTTCTAGGTCCGCTGCCGGCCCCCCTCCCCTCCGTTTCTCTCCTCCACTGGGAACTTTAGGCGCTGAAACATGTTCTGCAGTTCGCTTGTATTATATCTGCTCAGGCCGACCAGTATGAGAAATCGACGAAGCATGAAATTAATTTATAGCTTGAGTTGTAGTGGTGGATGTCTTATCAATTAATCTTATTTTCCAATCTGATTATATATATATATATCTACTATGCAGCTGGGAACAAAGAAAAGAAGAGAAAAACCTCAAAGTAATTCAGAAATGGTCTGATCTTCATCAGAGGTTGGCTTGTTTTTTTATTTTCTAAATTTTCCCTGACACCATCAGATCTCCTAACAAGAGAATTTTGAAGCCCATTAGCCTCTTCGGCGGTGCATGCACATCTTCATGCATGCATGCATGCTCTCACTTGTCCTCCAATGATTCTTAGACTAACTTGGTTATTGTCGTCAGGAGCTAGTTGAAAAACACTGGTCAGAGTTTGAAACCATGTATCACTAAGCAAGAGATTGGTCCGAGGCTAATCTGATGTACGCTTGTCGACGTGGAAGATGGTCCTAGTGAATTACCATTTCTCTTAATTAGTAGGCGTCTGATTTTCCAACTCTTTGTGCTAGGAGAGCTAGAGACCCTTGGTTTTGGTCAATCAACGTATGCTGATATCGTTGTTGAAAATCAAAAAGGTTTTCACAACTGGAAAGCTCATGTGGTAGCGGATGATGAGTGCATGCTGGAGCTCCTCGCAGCACAATTTCAAGTGTTAATTTTCATCTAATTGCCTACAGGTCATTGGGTCTAAGAGAGCAATTTTACAGCCCAGCCACGGGGTTAAGTGATAGTTGGGCCTGGGGTTCAACCATGAAAACACCACAAGATTTTTAAATTTAAATTATTTAATTAATTCGATTTTAAATTTATTTTCTAAAAATTATTAGTTCGAGTCCCCTAAATTTCAGAATCATTGGAAGCTTCTATGTTCGTTAACTTTAGAATCTGTAAAACTAATCGAAATATATGTAAGTTGGTCCGGATATCAACATTAATAATTAAAAAACAAGATATTTAAATTTAACTCGTTCTTAATGGTGGGTTTAAAAACCATGTTCTGGGAAATTAACAGATTGTAATTTTGAAATCTTGAAGGTACTTTCAGTTCAGTTTTCATGCCTCTCTTTTATAGCAAAAAAAGAGAGGATGTATAGTGGTAATTAAAGGATTAATTAAATTACATGATCACCAGTTTGAATTTGGTTGTCTGGTCATGCAGCAGGAAAGAACATTTTCAATAAATTTAATCAACTGTCAATCTTGGCGGGGATCTTCTCTAATTTGCCTTTAATTATCAAGCGCTACCTACCACCACAAATTAACTTATATTTCACGAGAAAGCACCAGCTGGTTCGTGAGCAATGACCATCCTTAATTTTACCTTCCATGTACCATGCAATCGATCCTATCCGATCCGATCCGGTTTTGTTTTTCCTTTTCCAACACTCACCTAATTTAACTTTAAATAGACTTGTTTTAAGGTTTGTTGGAGAATGTTCTAGAAATTATTTTTAAAATAATATTGTTTATTTTTAAAATTAATATATCAGAGTGATTTAAAAATATAAAAAATAATTTAAAATAAAAAATATAATTTTCTTTAAATTACGATTCGAAAGCACTCCCAAGCACACGCTCGTTATCGTAGCAGCTGAAGGTTGAGTGGCAGTCCCAAGTTGCAGCTTTATTCATGGACATAGTTTTTTTTTTTTGGCGAACTGTATAGTACTACTAGCTAGTAAATTATTTCAATGCAGGCATCGAATGGTTCTGGCAAAGGCTCTTGCCTCTTGCACTACTTTCATGGAATTGGAAAATGGGTTTATTTTTGCTACTGTTTTTCTATTTAAGGAAAAAAAATAATAAAAAAAAGCATGCACGGTGAGTGTATTATGAACATATCTAACCTTTTTCATTTTGTCATCTCAAATTTCATGATGGGTGTCCGGCCAGCTGCTATTAATGATATATGATGTGTTGTTATCAACAATTCAGAAAGAAAACACCTTTAATTAATGCACAAGATCAATATTCTTCAATGTCAAAGAGAGAGAAATGTGGAGCTAGGCATGCTGCAGTGACCTACCTAGCTCTGTCTCATATATCTCTTTCGCTCTTCTGGGCTCTATGTGTTCTCTCCTCCTCACTCCTCTCTACAGTCATCCCTTCACGTTTTGGTTTCTAAAACGATCATGTATTATGGAGGAGGACTACGGATCCTCTCTCTCTCTGGCCTCTACACAGTACAGACTCCCTCTTAGATCTGAGCCCCACATATTACAAATTCAAGCGCTGGCAATTCAACAAGCCAACCCTAGATACTGATAGGACCAACCCTTAGACCTCAGCCCCACATCCAGTAGGAAGTGAACAAGCCAATTCACACAGGGGAGGGAGAGAGAGAGAGAGAGAGCTTTCTTCTCTGTCACGTACTGCTGTACTGCAAGTTAATTAAGGTGCGAAAAGGGGGTGAAACAATAGGATGAGCCCAGCAACTTACTTTCTTTGACAGGGTGTGTGTCTTTTATTGGATGCAATTACAGATGGCAGGTTTTTTACGTACTGGAGTGGTTGTATGCCTCCTCTTTTTAGCACCGTGCATGCCTCGCCTCGCCTCGCCTCGCCTCACAGGTAGATTCCTATATATGATCTGTGGATCATTCAATTTCATATAGTATATGGTTTCACCTATGACTCATATACGTCTACAGCGCTGCTTCCAATAGTTGATTTCTAATTAATATCTTGGACGAGTCTGATTGCATCTACGTAAACATCAACGTCATCAAATCTAATATAAAAATATTACTTAAATTATAGTTTAAATTATTAAATTGAATTAGTTTTTGATATAGTATTAAAGTTTTGTTGATTAAACAATTACGATTTCAAATCTCACTATTCTCATTATTTTTTCTAATTAAAATTGAAGTAATAACACATATAATGTAATATGAACCCATGTAAATTTTAAGTTTAAAGAGTTTTCACTTTAAAATTGTATTAGATAATAATATAAATTATATTAAGAGTTTGTTTTTTTTTCATTATTATTATTAAATTTCTCTCCTTTCTTTGAAACTTAATGACATAAATATTAAATTTTCTTAACTAATTCTGTGTGATTTTCCAGCTAAATGTATAAGTTTGGTAAAAATGGCTGTGAGATTCATGATGAAGATCAATATAAATATATTGAAACTATAAATGAACATCTGAATAAAAATTTATAAAATACATTAAATATTTAATCTACCTCCTTCTTTTTTAGGTATGGGCTAAATTTTCTTTTATTTGTTAGGAACAAATTTTATGTTACATATATTTCAATATTTAATCTCTCTTAGTTTTTTTTTCTTAAATCATGAAGAAATTAACTAAGCTTTCTTTTTATTTTATTTTTGAGAAGGAAGATTTATATATTTTATATATTTCTTTATTTATTTTATATGTGAATTGTTACTGAGAATTAATGTCTATTAATTTGTAGTTTTCAACACATCTCTCTATTAATATTCATTATTAACCTGTCGCCAATCGTACGTACTAATTGGAAGAAACAAACATGATCAATTAATAAGAGTTTAAGATGTATCATACTTACTTAAAAAGAGAGGCAGAACCCAAGAGAAAACCGGACGGACCACTAGTGTTTTTTTATCCTAATTATTAATATTAATAAATAATCGAATAGTTATTTAAGCACCCTCAACGTGTGTTTTTCTATATATATACATACATACATACATATATACGTGAATCAATGTCACCAGATACCACCTGGTTTCCAAATCAAGAAATGGATCAATGCATGGAAAATCGGGGGCAATACAGGGTCCTTAAACAAGTCACCGGAAAAGTTTATACACATATTAGACAAGAACAAATCAAGTGTGTGTGTTCATGGCAGGGCGACGGGAGGAGACACAGGAGGAGATATATACAACGGGGAAAGAAATTTATCCCACTATTTGATGTGCATATCTGGGTGATTCCCGATATATATTAATCAATGAAAAGCTAATTAATGCACAAAAAATTGGATATGAACGTTGAAATTTATGGTTAAGTACTAAAATTTCATGTAGATATAGATGAAGATCTATTAATTTATTTTTGTGTTTTAGAAGCATTTTTTTAAAAAATTGAATTTTATTTATTTATTTATTTGTTTTAAATTAATATTTTTTATATTATTTTGATGTATTTATATCAAAAATAATTTAAAAAAATAAAAAATTTATTTTAATAAATTTTAAAATAAAAAATACCTTGAACAACAAACAAAGGCTAACAATATTCAAACACATCCGAAGAGCAAAGTTAACACGATTTATTTGAGCCTGGAATTTGAAAAGGTAGCGTATGGAATAATGTATAGATACATATACAGAAACAAGTAGAGGCGGTGGTAGAAGTGTAGTGAGTACTGATGATGATGATGAGGACGTCGAGCTGGGTAGGCGTGAGAAAGGGAAGGCATAGTGTCAGTACATGAAGGAGCAAGCAGCTGTTCTCACTTCTCAGTCGGCGGGACCACATGCATGAATGGAATGGGGCTGGAGGCCTTTGATTCCTTTCCAATCTCTCTTTCATAAAATTTCAGGATTGCCACCCCACGCCATCTTCTTCTTGTGGCAACCGACAGCATGCCCCCTCTCTCTATATTAGACAGACACACACACCACCTTTGTTTGCATCCCCAAAAGTGAAGCAGAGACGAGCTAGCTACAACAACCTTTCAGTTTCTTCTCTTTGCTGCCCCCTAAAAGAGTAGCTAGAGAAAATTGACTCCTTTTCCCCCCCCCCCTTTGCCCACGCCTCCTCTCCTCTCCGCCACCCGATACATCAGTCGTCTCTCTCTTATCTCTCGCGGGTGGTCCTTAATTAATTTACTGGCCAACAACAGGTATAACACAAACGTTATATACAGATTAGAAAGAGAAGCTAGCTAGTAATCGTAATATGAATATGGATAATATGGATTGGAATGGCAACTTCAGAAGCTTTGTTTCTCGACCAGATCAGACTTCCTTTAACTTCCTCTACAACTATGCCTATGACCCGCAGTATCCAGGTATGCACGTAATCATCAACCTTAATCATTAATCTTAGTGAAGAGATCTCCTCACCATTAAAGAATTCCATGCATTCACTCATCAACCCAATCATACAATCTGAATCTGCATTTATGTGTGTGTGTGATCACCTTGCTTTCAAATTGAAGCATGCATTGCATGGAAGCAAAAGCAATCATGCTTCAACCATTAATTACTACCAAACTATACATCCATCATCATACCTCCTACTTATTATACTATCATATATTAATAATTAGAATGTGATTGTTTCTCATACACACACACACACACACACACACACACGTATGAAATGTTGTATCGATATGTATCGATCTTTCAGGCATGGACATGAAGCACCCAGCAATATTAGCAGAAAATGCACCCAACAGATTCGTCCCAACAGCTCTGGACAAGATCACCAGCTATGAGAGTCAAGAGAAGAAGAAGCGATTGACAAGTGACCAGTTAGAGTCGTTGGAGAAGAGCTTTCAAGAAGAGATCAAGTTGGATCCTGATAGGAAAATGAAGCTGTCTCGTGAACTAGGGCTCCAGCCCAGGCAGATTGCTGTTTGGTTCCAGAATAGACGTGCTAGATGGAAAGCTAAACAGCTCGAGCGCTTATATGACAACCTTAAGCAGGAGTTTGATTCTGTGTCCAAAGAGAAACAGAAGCTTCAGGAAGAGGTTAATTGCTCATGTCATGTCATGTCATG
>Ga0325410_1001576_pt1 | contig 25251 bp, 11 predicted proteins | sample PopdelMetagenome_16_FD_206182 | JGI IMG/M metagenome (GOLD analysis project Ga0325410, IMG submission 206182) | Populus deltoides microbial communities from Bellville, Georgia, United States - Xylem-PdIQD-R3 | ecosystem: Host-associated > Plants > Phyllosphere > Stem > Wood/Secondary xylem...
TCTCTGAAAGACCAGTTAGGTTTCCTAGTGACCATAATACTAGGTGGCGACTCTCTTTTTCACAAAACAAAAACCCCGAAATCAATCCCTGCTACCAGGAAGGGTCGCCGCGACGTCGAGCTCTCGTGAGGGTACGACACCCACTAGGCAAGTCATCACGTCTGACTCTAAAAACTACGGGTCATCAAACTCGAGCTCCTCTTGACTTGATTTTTAGTGATGTTTGGGGTCCATCCCCTATGTTGTCATCTGATGGTTTTCGCTACTTTGTTATTTTTGTGGATGCTCATACAAAGTTTATATGGTTTTATCCTTTGGTTGCTAAGTCTGATGTTTTTGCAATTTTTCATCAGTTTCAGGCGCTTGTGGAGCGCCAATTCTCCTTAAAAATTAAGTCTGTTCAAACCGATTTGGGTGGTGAATATCGAAAACTAAATACATATTTTAAAACGATTAGTATTCATCATCGTGTGATCTGCCCGCACACTCATGAACAAAATGGGATGGTTGAACGCCTTCATAGACATATTGTTGAAACTGGACTAACTCTCCTTGGGCAGTGTCACGCTCCCCTTAAATATTGAAGTTATGCTTTTGAAAGTTCTGTTTATTTGATTAATCGCATGCCCACTCCAGTTCTTAATAATAAGACACCGTTTGAATTTCTTCTAAAATCAACACTTGATTATGCATTTCTTCATACATTCGGGTGTCTCTGCTTTCCTTTTCTTCGTCCATACAATGCTCACAAGTTAGACTTTCGGTCCACTCCTTGTGTTTTTCTAGGATATAGTACCTCGCATGTCGGTTATCGATGTCTTGATTTGTCATCCAAACGAATTTACCTTGCTCGTCATGTCCGGTTTCATGAAAATGTTTTTCCTCTTGATAAAACTGAACAGATTGCAGCAACACCCAAACAGCCCTCTGCTCCATCTATACCCGTCACTTTACATCCTCTCATACAACCCTCTTCAGTCCCTTCACCACTGCCCCCTACACTGCCTACACTTCCTTCGGCTCACTTACCATTATCTGCATGTTATTATGATCATTCTTCAATTGCAGGTTCAGATTCGTCACACTCACAGGCGTCACCCGATGCTGCTGCCAGCTCCCCTGGTTTATCCCCTGTTCGCTCCCCTGTTGTGGGTGCTTCTTCTGCTGGGTCTCCTTCACGGTCTGCGCCTATATTGAGTTCTTCAACCACAGGTTCTTCCTCTCTTTCCCCTCCTGATATTAACGTATGTGTTGATCTGTCTAAGTTCAATCTTCAGCATGTCCCTGCCGCTGTCTCTTCTCCATCTCAGCGGGCTCGCACCCATCCTATGGTGCTTCGACCGCGGCCAGAAAAAAATGCTAATCTTAGCGTTGCGGCTGTCTCACGAGTCATGACCTTACCTCAGCAGCTCCAGTGTCATTTAAGGACGCAAACAGGTATGTTACTTGGGACACTGCCATGCAAGAGGAACTTCGGGCACTTCACTCTAATCAAACTTGGACGTTAGTGCCTCCCCATCCAACTATGAATGTGATTGGCAGTAGATGGGTTTACAAAATAAAAAGACATGCTGATGGTCAAGTTGCCCGATATAAAGCACGATTAGTTGCCCGTGGCTTCACTCAGCAAGAAGGGATTGATTATTTGGAGACGTTCAGTCCAGTGATTAAGCCTACAACAGTTCGCCTTGTGCTCACTATTGCTGTCTCATATGGTTGGACCATTCATCAGTTGGATGTTCATAATGCTTTCCTAAATGGCATCCTTCAGGAAGAGGTATACATGGCGCAACCGCCTGGGTTTGTTGATCGTGCACTCCCATCTCATGTGTGTCGTCTCCATAAATCTCTGTATGGTTTGAAACAAGCCCCTCGTGCTTGGTACAACTGGTTGAGTGAGTTCTTACTCTCCATTGGATTTCAGGCATCCAATGGTGATACTTCTCTGTTTATTCTCTCTCACGATGGTGCTATGATTTACTTGCTTGTGTATGTTGATGATATTTTATTAACCGGGAGTAACTCAGTTGTGCTTCATAGATTGATTACTTTGCTACAATCAGAATTTAAGCTTCGGGATTTGGGGTCTGTTCATTTCTTCTTGGGCATTGAAGTTAAATCTACTGTTATGGGTATCTTATTAAGCCAACATAAATATGCCCTCGATATCATCCAACGAGCAGGTATGACTTCGTGCAAACCAGTTGATACTCCTCTATCTGCCTCCTCCAAATTAGGACTCATACCGGGTACTCTCTACTCTGATCCCACACGGTATCGACAGATTGTTGGGGCATTACAATATCTTACCTTCACTAGACCTGATATCTGCTATGCAGTCAACAAGGTCTGTCAATTTATGCATGCCCCCACTGAGGATCATTGGTCTGCTGTTAAACACATTCTGCGTTACCTCCAGGCTACAACCACTTATGGTCTGCACATCACTAGGGATTCTCCCTTGTCTCTTCATGGTTTCACAGATGCTGATTGGGCTGGTAGTATTGACGATCGCAAATCCACAGGTGGTTATCTTGTGTACCTTGGCTCTACCTCTATCTCATGGAAATCCGGGAAACAACGCACTGTTGCGAGGTCTTCTACTGAAGCGGAATATAAAGCCTTAGCTGATGGTACTGCTGAGATTTTATGGATTTGCTCATTATTGACAAAACTTCGGGTCCCTTCTTCAACTGTGACCATGTTATGGTGTGATAATTTAGGGGCCACTTTCTTATCTGCAAATCCAGTATTTCACGCTCGTACTAAACATGTTGAAGTTGATTATCACTTTGTCCGTTATTTTATTATTTTTATTAATAACTTCTCTAAATATTCAAAAGTTTTTCTTATGAAACATAGAAGTGATGTGTTTTTGAAAAATTCACTATTTTCTTAAAAGAAGTTGAAAATACTTATTTTGACAAAAGATCAAACGTTGTAGTAGTTATATATTAAGGAAAGAAACCATATACAATGTAAACACTCTTATATAGGAATAGTTATTGTATGTAATACATCCCACCATTATATTGTACACAACCCTACAAGTATAAATACAAAGGATGGCTGCTACCCTTAAGTAAGCTACACAAATTATACAAAACTATCTCTCAATTAACTTAACTTTATAGAGATATGGAATATGATTCTATTGATTTAATAATTTTATTCAATCTCATGGCATTGTGTATCAAGTTTATTGTGAAAGAAAATAGAACTTTGGTTGATTAAGTTAATTGCGTGCTTATTAGTTTTTCTATGCCAAAATGTTTTGAGTGAAGCTGTTTTATTTGCAAATTTTGTCTTGAATAGAGTTCCACACAAAAGCACTCTTTTAACTCCTTATGAATTATGGAAAGGTTTTAAACCTGATTTAGATTTTTAAAAGTTTGGGGTTGTTTAGATTTTATAAAATTATCTGTTCTAAAAGACCAAAACTTGATAAAAAAGCTTCCACATGTGCTTTTTTGGGATATTCTTCGAATAGTAAAGCTTATAGATTTTTTTATCTTGTTAATAATACTATAATTGAAACTTTATATGCAATTTTTCATAAGGACAAATTTACTTTGAAATTAAAAAATAGTGGGGGCATAAGTTTACAACAAAATTTCAACCAAGTTTTGAACTATCTCTTTCTATATTTGAAAATGAAATGATTTTGAACCAGAAGTAAAAGAGCTAGAATTGAAAAAAAAATTAGACCTGATTATATTGTGTTTAATGTTCAAGGTGATCCTACATCTTTAGAAGAAGTTTTATCTTCTCCTATTATAGATTTTTGGAGAGAAGCCATTAATGATGAAATGGATTCCCTTTTATCTAATAGAACTTGGAAACTTGTTGATATGGCTTCTAGTTGTAAAACAATTGGTTGTAAATGGGTGCTTAGAAGAAATTTGAAACCTAATGGTTATGTTGATAATTTTAAAGCTAGAATTGTTGCTAAAGGTTTCAAGTAAAAATAAGATATTGATTTCTTTAATACTTTTTTTCATGTCATTCAAAATTTGTTTATTCATCAAATGGATATCAGGACAACCTGAGAGATTTGTTATTTAAGGTAATGAGAATAAGGTATGTAAATTGTTTGGGTTCTTGTATGGCTTGATACAAGCACCTAAACAATGACATGAAATAATTAATGTTTGTTTGCTTGCTAATGGTTCTAAGGCAAATGAAAATGAGAAATTTATATATTATAAATCAATTGACCATGCTCATATGATTATATGCTTGTATGCAAATGAGTTATGGATTTCTATAGTATATAATGTATCTATTACAATCCTGGCAGCTAAAAACGTTCATTGTTTATTATACACGTTGCCATGTTAATTGTTTTTTATACACGTTTCACATAACAGCTCATCTTCTTTGTCTGCATATTTCTTTGTCATGGTCACACGTTTAACATTCCTCATAATATCTCATCTTCTTTGTCCAGGTAGCAAGCTGTTTGTATTACTTAAATTTTTTGCACCCTTTGCCTACTGTTGTAATTGAAAGCAATATAATTTTTTTTATACCGTTTGGTCTATGAATGGCCTTGTAACTTACGAAATTCTTAAGTGTCTAGCAGCTCTTCCAAGCCTATATGTACAACATGTTTTGTGCAATAGTATTCACAACAACATTTACTAGCTCTCATTACATATCAAAACATCGTCACTTTCTTATTTCTCATTCGAATAAGAGCGGTGCTAAATTTTTATGTTGAGCTTCACATCTTATAAGTAGTGCAGGCTTATAAGACACGGCAAAGTGGCTGGGCTTAATGTATTTTAAAGACAATGTGCTACAACATATTTTGAATCGCTTCGCCAAATTTACATGCGATAGGCATTTATCATCTTAAGAAAGCGACATAGTCATGCCTCAGCCGCCTAATTATTCGGTAATAAACAAATTTGTGTTTTCCTCGCTATTTTTAAGTAAAATCCTACCTTGTATTTCCAACACATTGTCTTCACGGTATTATTTTCACGAGTCTTTTCCATCAAGAATTTGTTAATTACTACTATTTTTTATCTTAAAAAAAAACGCTGTCTTCACGGTATTGTTTTGAGTGGCTGGAATTTAAGTTTTGAGATTTCGTAATCGTAAAACATTATCTTCACCGTAGTGTCCAATGTTGACAAAAGAGGGAGATGTACGTACCAGGCTAGCATGTCGCAGCCAATGACATTAATTCTTGACGAAATTCAGTCCATTTCTGTACTCTTGAAAGTTTAATCTTTTGCGTCCTTCCACTTTTATTGGAATCAATTCAAATAAATGGAGTTTAGCCACTAAATTGACTTTAAATAACACTCGAAGGCGCCTACTGAGCGCAAATACTTTAGAACTGAACGAAATCATAACCCAACAGCACCCCCCCCCCCCCCCCCAATTGCCCTGTCAAAATCTCTTCCTGAATACTTCCTATCATGGAGCACCAATTTGCATCTACAATTTTAGTCACCATTCTTGTCACCAGCATTAGCTACGTGATATTGTGGATATGGAAGAAATCAAAAGTCAGAAACTCAAATCTGAATCTGCCACCAGGTCCTTCACAGCTACCTCTAATCGGAAACATGCACAATTTAGTTGGCTCTTTACCTCATCACCGCTTCCGAGATATGGCCAAGAAATATGGACCTGTTATGCACCTCCGACTCGGTGAAGTTACTCATGTTCTTATCTCTTCAGCTGAAACTGCTAAAGAAGTGATGAAGACCCATGATCTCATTTTTGCTCAAAGGCCAGCTCTGCTTGCGGTGAAAATTCTAAGCTATAATTGCATAGATATTGCATTTGCACCATATGGAGATTACTGGAGGATGCTGCGAAAATTGTGCGTATTGGAGCTGCTAAGTGCTAAACGTGTGCGATCTTTCAGATCAATCAGGGAAGAAGAGGTATGGAGGGTTGTTAGATCTATTTCTTCTAGTGCATGGTCTCCTGTCAATTTCAGCAGAATGATAAGTTCTCTTACATATTGCATCACTTCAAGAGCAGCCTTTGGTAAGATATGGAAGGGAGAGGATGTGTTCATACCAGCTGTCAAGGAAGCTAATAAGGCAGCAGGAGGTTATAGCCTTGCTGATGTATATCCTTCAATTAAGTTGCTCTCTGTGATCAGTGGGATGAGACTTACCCTCGAGAAGATTCATGCGCGATTGGATAAGATCTTGCAAGACATCATCAATGAACATAGGTCTAAGAAGGAGATGGCCGCAAAAACAGGCGCTGATGAAGAAGAGCATGACCTTGTCGATGTTCTTTTAGGTATTCAGGACCAAGGAGACACTGAATTTTCATTGACCGACAACAACATCAAAGCAATCATCCTGGTTAGTATCTTTTCTATTTTCAAGTAAACGAAGATTATAACCTGACATTGGAAAATCAGCGAGTTTATCTGGTGTTACTTATCCTCGTGTTTGTGTTGCAGGACCTGTTCGTTGCTGGCACTGACACATCGTCTACTACGGTAGTATGGGCAATGTCGGAAATGGTAAAACATCCAAGAGTAATGAAAAAGGCACAAGAAGAGGTGAGGCAAGTATTTGGTGATAAAGGAACTGTTGATGAAGCAGGCCTTCATGAATTAAACTACTTAAAGTTGGCCATCAAAGAAACTTTCAGATTACACCCTCCAGTTCCTCTGCTACTTCCAAGAGAAAGTAGAGAGGATTGCAAGATAAATGGTTATGACATACCTATCAAATCCAAAGTCATTGTGAACGTAAGTGCGATCGGAAGGGACCCAACTTATTGGAATGAACCTGAGAGATTTTATCCAGAGAGGTTCCTTGATAATTCAATTGATTACAAGGGAACCGATTTCGAACTCCTCCCATTTGGTGCTGGAAGAAAGATGTGCCCTGGAATCTTGTTTGGTACGGTTAATGTGGAGCTTCCACTGGCACAATTGCTATTCCATTTTGATTGGAATCTCCCCAAGGGACTGAAACCAGAAGACCTGGACATGTCCGAGGTTTTTGGAGCAGTAGTAACAAGGAAGAATGACCTCTGCTTAATTCCAATTCCACACCATCCTCTACCTGGAAATTAAAGCTTCAGAAGATCCATGAAATGTACTGTTTTTAATTTCTAGACATCCTCTATTCTCTGGTTGGCATTACTAATTTCTTTTCTAAGTAAATAATTTGGTTTGTTTTTTTTTTTAATTAATATAGGTGTTCAGATTAATATACATGTATAATAATTTTATTAATTCTAAAATTAATAATTATATAAAATTAATAACTATTTGATCTAAAATTTATGATAATTCATCTTTCTTTTTATTCACACTTCATGTATATCGGATTTCCATGTGGTTTATGAGAATAATCGATCATTTTCTGCTCCTACATTTTTTTTTCTTGCACTGTACAAACCTTATTTATTCATAGTAGCCAGTTTAATGATGGAATGCCCATTTCAACTGACATGAGTTGACACATGTCAAGATATCATTCGCTATGTCTGCATCACCATCATTATCAACTGTAGGCTCAAAATCAATTCCATGTTCTTTGTTCAACACTCCTCCGTATGTGGCAATCTCCTTGGCAAAAGTACTGCGAGGATTTATAATATCTCAAGACAGGCAAATGAGAGATTAGCCAATATCCTCTTGGGCAACCAATCATTCCTCCCTCCCGAGGATTTATAATATCTCAAGATATGCAAACATGGGTTGGATTCATGGGACAAATTGGCCAAGGATTAGCCATCGGCCTTGGACAAGTTTGGACCGTGACAGCGGGCTTGCACGCCACCGTTGGTGCTGGCCTGCCGCTGTGCGCCAACTGAGGCTAGCCTGCGGGGCTGGCCTGCGCCCCTCTGGCTGCCAGCGTGCCTGTGGTGGTTAGCTTGTCTTTGCACACTTGGTTGCCACCGCTCCTACGCGTTGCTAGAAGGTAGGTTAGGCACGCAGATTTGCCAGCCAGCGCAGGCTCCGGCCTGTAGGTGTTGCGTTTTCAATTCCACCATGCAAAAACTTTACAAACCACCCAATTACCACATAGATATATTGATATAATTTTTTGAGAGTTTTCCACAAAGTTTGTTTTGATTTTGGGTTATTTTCTATTCTTCATGATTTTCTCGGCTTTAAACATTGGAAAAATAAATAAAAAATTGCTTCCAGTGCCCAAATGTTTTTCTAAAATTTTCTATAAATACTTTGGGTTTTTGTTATCTTCTCTGCAAAATTTGAGCTTAAAATTCTAAAAATTGAATTTTTTAAAGGGAGTGTGCCACCTGGACATAGTGATGTTTCCTCCTGTTAGAGTTGGAGTTAGAGTGTGTTTGGTATTGAGATTGTTGTTATGGTTGTAGTTTTAAAAAAGTTGTTTTATAAAAAGTACTTTTAGTTGAGGTTGGTTTGAAAAAATATATGTTTGGTTAAAACTATGGTTGAAATTAAGGTTGAACAAAAAGTAATTTAATGTGTTTGGTTAAAAAAATGCTTTTCAAATTGAGGTTATAAAATAATTAAAAATATATATATTAATATTAATGATTTTTAATTTAAATATTGTAAATTTAACTACTGTTATTATATCATGAAATAAATAATATTGATATCAAATATTTTTTATTATTCCATTAAATTATATGCAATGTCATCATATACGAAATTTAATAATATATATATATATATATATATATATATATATATATAAACTGGTTTAAAGTTATTTTTCACTATTGTTAATGAAGAAAAATTTGACAAAAAAATGTTTTGCAACATTTATAAAAATTTGGTTGAACGGAATAGGATTGTGGTTAAAAAAATGATAAAATGAGTCTAATTTCGGGCATTCTTCTTTGTAAATATTAATCACAAAATTACAATTTGCAATACTATATTTTTTTGACAGTGGATGAGGCCGTTTGAATTGATTTGCTGGGAGAGGAGTAATTAATTATCCAACGGCTTTTTTTTTAGAAGTTTAAAATTTTAAAGAAAATGTCGGTGGATGACAAAAGTTGAGGTTGCTGCTAGTTAGCAGTAGGTATTGCCAGCTTTTTGCTAACCACAGGTTCGGCCACTATGGTGATGGGTCCCACCAATTTCAACCCATGTTTTAAACATAACCAAACAAATATATATTGCGGTTTGGCTGCACCTCAATTCCTGCCGCATTACCAAACAACCTCTTAATAAACTACTTTTGTCTATTATACTGGCTAGGGGTAGGCCTCCCAAGGACCTCCCATGCCCCAATGGTTCCGGTTGTCTTTCCGGCGACGGATGACAATTTTTCCAGCGACGTTGGCTCTCCCCACCAATCTTTGGGCTCTGGTGGAAGATTTTTGTAGGCGATTCGAAGGGGACCATACCCTATTCCTTGGCATACAGGGGGTTGCTTGGGTGATGTGCGGGCTTGGCGTTTGCCGTGGCATTGCTCCGGCAGGCCTCGACATCCCTTGGAATGGTGTGAGGCCCTTGTGAGTGTGGTGCTATGCTGCTGGTTCTTGTCCCATTACTCAGCGGAATGCCTTGCTGTTTGTCCCATTCAGTCATTCCTCGTTCCTCGTAAGCTCTTTGCTCGCATCTAAGCAATGCAGGCACAAACTTGGCCTGGTGTTTCCCTTTGACCATCGGGTTGGGGTTCGCTAGGCAGGTTCGTTGTCTTTTGTATGTGGTGATTCTTGAACAGCGGCCGGGCTGCTCGTGTTTGGCAGGCTTAGTGCTTTGGTGCATCGAACTGCCACACAACGATCCTCTTCAGTTGCTTCCCAAACGCCTTGGGTGCCTTGCGTTGTGGCTTGGTTCTTGTGTTGCCTACCAAGGAAATCATTCATATGTTTGTTTCAAAGATTAAGCTATGCATGTGTAAGTATGAACTAATTTAAATTATGAAATTATTAATGGCTCATTAAATCAATTATAGTTTGTTTGATGGTACTTGCTACTCGGATAACCATAGTAATTCTATAGCTAATACGTGTAACAAACCCCAACTTCTAGAAAGGATGCATTTATTAGATAAAAAGCTGATGCGAGATCTGCATGTTGCTCTAATGATTCATGATAACTTGACAGATCACACGGCCTTCGTGTTGGCAATGCATCATTTAAATTTCTACCTTGTCAACTTTCAATGGTAGTATAAAGGTTTACCATGGTGGCAACGAATGACGGAGAATTAGGGTTCGATTCTAGAGAGGAAGCCTAAGAAACGAGTACCACATCCAAGGAAAGCAGTAGGCGCACAAATTACCCACTCTTGACACGGGGAGGTAATGACAATAAGTAACAATATTGGGCTCATTAAGTCTGGTAATTGGAATGAATACATTCTAAATCCTTTAACGAGGATTCATTGGATGGTAAGTCTAGTGCTAGTAGCCGTGGTAATTCCAGCTCCAATAACGTATGTTTAAGTTGTTGTAGTTAAAAAACTTATTGTTGGACTTTGGGTTGGGTTGACCAGTCCATCTATGGTGTGCACTGGTTGCGTCGTCCCTTCTACCAACAATGCGCAACTAGCCGAGTCGTGCCTCTGGTGCTGTTACTTTGAAGAAATTAGAGTGCTCAAAACAAGTATATGCTTTGCATACATTTGTGACTAGCTTCTTAGAGGGACTATGGCCTTCTAGGCTAAGGAAGTTTAAAGCAATAACAGGTCTGTGATGCTGTCAGATGTTCTGGGCCGCATGCTCGCTACATTGATGTATTCAATGAGTCTATAGCTTTGGCTGACAGGCTCGAGTAATCTTTGAAATTGCATTGCGATGGGGACAAATCATTGCAACTGTTGGTCTTAAATGAGGAATTCCTAGCAAACACGAGTCATCAGCTTGCGTTTACTGCATCCATCGCTTGTCTCAAAGATTAAGCCATGCACGTGTAAGTATAACTAATTCAGGTTGTGAACTCCGAATGGCTCATTAAATTAGTTATAGTCTATTTTATGGTATTTGCTACTCGAATAACCTTAGTAATTCTAGAGCTAATATGTACAACAAAGCCTGATTTCTAAAAGGGATGCATTTATTAGATAAAAGGTCGGCACGGGTTCTACTCGTTGCTCTGATGATTCATGATAACTTGACAAATCGCACGGCCTTCGTGCCAGCAATACATGATTCAAATTTCTGTCCTATCAACTTTCAATGATAGTATAGAGGCCCACAGTAAAGGAAGGCAGTAGGTGCGCAAATTATCCAATCATGACACGATGAGATAGTGACAATAAATAACAATTCTGGGCTCATTGAGTGTGGTAATTGGAATAAGTGCAATCTAAATCGTTAACGAGGATCCATTGGAGGGCAAGTCTGGTGCTAGTAGCCATGGTAATTCCAGCTCTAATAGCATATTTAACTTGTTACAGTTAAAAAGCTCATAGTTGGACTTTAGGTTGGGTCTACTAGTCCACCTATGGTGTAGTCGTCTCATCCCTTTGATCAGTGATGCGCTCCTGGCCTTAACTACTTGAGTCATGCCTCCGGTGTTGTAACTTTGAAGAAATTAGAGTGTTTAAAGCAAGCCTACGCTCTGGATATATTAGCATTGTACAAGATCATAGGATTTCGATCCTATTATGTTGGCTTTCAAGATCAAAGTAATAATTAAGAGGGACAGTAGGGGGCATTCATATTTCATAGTCAAAGGTGAAATTCTTGGATTTATGAAAGACAATCAACTATGAAAGCCTTTGCCAATGATGTTTTTATTAATTAAGAATGAAATTTGGGGGGCTCGAAGACGATCGGATATTGTTCTAGTCTCAACCACAATTGATGTCGACCAAGGATAGACAAATGTTGCTTTTAGGACTCTGCTAGCACCTTATGAGAAATCAAAGTTTTTGGGCTATGGGCGAGAATGGTCGCAAGGATGAAACTTAAAGGAATTAATGGAAGGGCACCACCAGCAGTGGAGTCTACTGTAATGACCCGACTTTTTTATAGCCAAAATTGGTGGAATTTGTTTTTGTAAGTCGTTGGGTTCTCGATGCTTTTCACAATATCATTCTGTGAATTTATCAATACATTTCATTCATTAGCAAGGCACAACCTACATAGGATAAAGCACATCAACATCCCATAAAAAGTGACAATACACATTCTCGTAACGATGTTTACGGTTTATCGTAGCAGAATTCATCTCTTAGTGTAGTGCAATACCCTTGGGATTTCACAATACATCATTCTCATTAAAGAGAATATCATATGCATCCATTCACCACATCATGTTTACAAGGCACTCTGTGAATTTATCAATACATTTCATTCATTAACAAGGCACAACTCACATAAGGTAAAGTAAATCAACATCCCATAAAAAGTGACAATACACATTCTTGCAACGATGTTTAAGGTTTATCGTAGTAGAATTCATCTCTTAGTGTAGTGCAATACCCTTGGGATTTCACAATACATCATTCTCATTAAAGAGAATATCATATGCATCCATTCACCACATCATGTTTACAAGATCATACTTTCGCATTCATATTCCATTATAATTTTCGATACAACTCTTTACAAAAGTGTCGAATGACAAACATTCAACTAGTTCACTCGTTCTTATCAAACACATAACACCTAAATCAAACTCGTCATCCATCTAGGATGCCATTAGCCAAAACTAATCACAAAATCAAACTTGTCATCTCTTACGGATACCATTAGCCAAAGTCAATCATCATAATCAACTCGGCCATCCATCTAGGACACCATTAGCCAAAACTAATCATCAATCACAACCCGATCATCCATCTCGGATGCCATTAGCCAAAGCTAATCATCAAACACAGCTCGATCGGCCTTCTAGGATATCATTAGCCGAAGCTAATCAACAATCATAGCTCAATCATCATTCTCGGATGCCATTAGCCGAAGCTAATCATCAATCACAGCCCGGTCATCCATCTCGGATGTTATTAGCCGAAGCTAATCATCAATCACAGCCTGGTCATCCATTTCGAATGCCATTAGCCGAAGTTAATCATCAAACATAGCCCGCTCATCCTTTTAGGATGCCATTAGTCGAAGCTAATCATCAATCATAGCCTGGTCATCCATCTCAGATGCCATTAGCCGAAGCTAATCATCAATCTCAACCTGGTCATCCTTCTAGATAGCATTAATCGAAGCTAATCAACAACTGAATCAACACCTCATAATTGATTTAACATTCAACAACAACTCAACCCACATTCCATAATCGATTTAACACTTGTTAACAACTCAATCAATATTTTATAGTCTGTTTAATGTTTGTCAATAAAGCAATAATATATCATCCTCAAACAAATCATTTCAGAACAATAACATTTTCATCAACAACTCAATCAACATTTCATAGTCGGTTTAATATTCTTCAACAACGCAATAATATATCGTCTTCAAACAAGTCATTTCAGAACATTAACATTTTCATCAACAACTCAATCAACATTTCATGGTCGGTTTAATATTCATCACTACGCAATAATATATGATCCTTAAACAAGTCATTTCAGAACAATAACATTTTCATCAACAACTCAATAAACATTTCATGGTCGGTTTAAAATTCATCACAATGCAATAATATATCATCCTCAAACAGTAGTCGGTTTAATATTCGTCAACAATGCAATAATATATCATCCTTAAACAAGTCATTTTAGAACAATAACATTTTCATCAACAACTCAATCAACATTTCATGGTCGGTTTAATATTCATCACGACGCAATAATATATCATCCTCAAACAAGTCATTTCAGAACAATAACATTTTCATCAACAACTCAATCAACATTACATAGTCGGTTTAATATTCGTTAACAATGCAATAATATATCATCCTTAAACAAGTCATTTTAGAACAATAACATTTTCATCAACAACTCAATCAACATTTCATGGTTGGTTTAATATTCATCATGACGCAATAATATATCATCCTCAAACAAGTCATTTCAGAACAATAACATTTTCATCAACAACTCAATCAACATTACATAATAGGTTTAATATTCGTCAACAACACAATAACATATCGTCCTTAAACAAGTCATTTCAGAACATTAACATTTTCATCAACAACTCAATCAACATTTCATTTAATATTCATCAACAATGCAATAATATATCATCCTCAAACAGTCATTTTAGAACATTAACATTATACAAGAAAAAGGTGGAAACCACCTACCTGTTCCTCCCTGGGGTATCCTTACCCGGTTGAAGGTTTATCCCGGTCGCATCACCTAAGACATCAATGGTCACAAATAAGCACATTTGCATTCTGAAATCACATGACTCATCACCATACCTATTTCAAGAATCTAGATGTTCACTTTCAAGTGTTCCATATTTTAGACATTCATACAATGAAATTGTTACAAGCTTTTAAGTCATTTCTAACATGCGAGTCTATCACAGAAAATCGATAGCGAAAATTGATTCGCTGGCGACATAGAATTCAATAGTGAAAACTGAGTTGCTACAGACAACACAATTCGGCAGCGAAAACCGATTCGCTACACACAACACAATTCGACAGTGATAACAGATTCGCTGCAGACACCACAATTTGGCAGCAAAAACCAATTCGCTGCAGACAACACAATTCGACATAAATCGCTAGCGCATATAGGCTTCAGCTTACTTGGAAACCATTGATGAAATTTGAGTCGTTGTCGACTCAGAAATTGTCAATGCAACACATTTCTACGGCTGATGTTGACATCATCAGCATGCACAACCTAGTGCTGGCTAAAAAGTCATTGATGAAAACTGAGTTGTTGCTGACCCAAAATCATCAATGCGACATATTTCTATGGTTGATGCTGAAATCATTAACAAAATCTATGTTGCTGCCGATTCAGAAATTGGCAGTGATGATTAAGTCATTTATGGTCTTACACTTACCTACACCTGCATATTATCATATTTCTCACAAGTATAATCACAATCACAATTCACAATCGCACATGTCCATTCATCAAACAAACAAAATCGAAGCATTATATAGTGTAATTCATGTTTCAGCTGCAGCATGCTTCCAAGGTTTATTAATAACACAATTTGTAGAATATGTAGAATTTACATCATTAACATATGTACAATTTTTGTTTCAGTTTCATATGATCAAACAACTCTAACAAGGTCATCATCTTTGCATTTTATCTCTTTAACTCATATTCTGTCCAGCCCCCACTATGGCCGGCCATCCCTTCAAATTTATGCATTCAAAATTGTTCCTTTCCTTTGTTAAGTGTTCTGGAATTAGGTCCCCCTATTCAGCCTCGTTTTTATCCCTCTTTCTAATCTAGATTCCTTAACAGCTGGTGTAAGAATCTTAGGCCATTTGCTTAGGGTTTTATTCTTCCTTTTCAGTCCCAAAGTCATAAGAACAACGGAGAAGGGTTCTGGTTCATACCTCACGATTTTCAATAGCTTTAGGAAGGGATTTGGTGGTCTATTCATCTTTTTATGTCCAACATCTTCCTTCTTTCACCTGCTGTCCATCCAGCCCTTTAGGTTCTTTTTTCTCCCTTTTTCTCCTTGTCCAAACTGTGAGGTATCCTTCAGTTAAGAGATGAAATGAGTCTTACATCATGTTTTTTTTACAAGTTCCAAGTGTAGTTTCAGAGGAATCTCTTTCTTTTTCTATCCGGTTTTCTCTTCTTCTTTTCTTCTGCAGCTTAGCCAACTTGCAACACCCTTCCTTTTTCCGTGATTTTAGTCACTAACCTCACTCTCTAGGTCTCCTTTAGCTCACATATTTAATGGAGGGGGCATGCAGCTGGATTGGGTCTCATTTTCTGTGGAGAAAAGGTAGAGGAGCAAGAGCATGCAGCTGGACACATGCAGCTGCTGCAGCTGGTCTTTAGGAAAAGGAAGGGTCACCCTTTCTCTCTCCTTGTATTTATAGCTCCTATAAGTGTGCTAGGGGTGTTTGGCGGTTGTTCTACCTTATCCTTGTCCCTCATTAAGTTATCCCAGAACCTGTTTTGTCCCCTTCCTAAGGCCTCTCAAGAGTAAACCGATTTGGTCCTCTTAATTTTGTTTACCTTTTGTTCAAGTTTCTGTTGTGATTTACATTTTTTTTCTCCAAAGTTAGTCGGGTTTTACAAAATGCATGGATTTTTCAGTGCACCCAGCCATAGTTGACTCAGAAATCAGCATCAAAAAATGTGTTGCTACCGATGTAGAAATCGACAGCGACGATGGAGTTGTTTTTTGCTTTACTTTTTTTTTGTTGGTTGTTTACATTTTGTCCTCCTAATATAAATTTCATTGTTGAAATTATAGGGACTCGTATTGATAGTGCCTCCAAATTCTCAAAGTAATTACCACAATAATCAACTCCAGGTCATGTATCAAGTAATTCTCTACGTGATTTTTTAACTATCTTGACGCATAAGTGATCACTTCCCCATGTTACATCAATCATACCCAAGTCCTTTCTTGGAGGCATCATTACTAATTACAAAACCTTTGGTATTTGGAACGTAACAGTTTTAGTATAGCAATCCATCTGGCCTTGTACTTACTCAGCTAACATGCCTAGGATTATATCGAAATCATGTAATTCTAAGGGCATCAGGTTTACTTCTATTTTATACCCAATTTCTTATCGGAGTTCCAATTATGAACCTCTTTTTCTATTATTTAGGGGTACTTCTTCGGTTCGATTTAGTACCCGCTCTTCTTCAACTTCTGCGGTTCTTCCTCGCAAGGACTTAGATGCTTTTGCTAGAGCATGGAAAACAATATCATCCAATGGATCCTTATCCTGCCAATCTTAGGCACTTCAGCCTCTACTCCTCCTTTTTATGGAGGGTGGCTCGGTTCGTGCCCCTTGTCAAGTGCGCACCATCCTAAAATAGATCACAACAACATTATTTTCATCAATCCTCAGGATCCAAACCAGCCACTCTGATACCAACTGTAACGACTCGACTTCATAGCCAAAATCGATGGAATTTTTTTTTTGTAAGTCATTGGGTTCTCGATGCTTTTCACAATATCATTCTGTGAATTTATCAGTACATTTCATTCATTAAAAAGGCACAACCCATATAGGGTAAAGTAAATCAACATCCTATAAAAAGTGACAATACACATTCTCGCAATGGTGTTTAGGGTTTATCGTAACAGAATTCATCTTTTAGTGTAGTGCAATACCCTTGGGATTTCACAATACATCATTCTCATTAAAGAGAATATCATATGCATCCATTCACCACATCATGTTTACAAGATCATACTTTCGCATTCATATTCCATTATAATTTTCGATACAACTCTTTACAAAAGTGTTGAATGACAAATATTCAACTAGTTTGCTCGTTCTTATCAAACACATAACACCTGAAACATATTATTACGTAGCACCTTTCAAAGTATGTGAACCTGTGGAATGACTTTCCGACATACCTTGATTATGTGATGTCCCTGTTCCAAAACAACATGGATACATGAATTGTAAATAATCTAAACGTAATAATAAACTACTAGAAGGACATTATCATTACATTTCGTTATCAACTGAAGATAAGTACATTCTTTCATTTTCTTCTCATGTGCATTGTATAATCATTATTATTGTGCTAAATGTATTATTCTCACTCATATGCCCCAACCTCTCCATAGAAGTGGTGGAGCTGAAGTTTAATCATCGGACGAGATTAAATTACCTGACTTTAACCTGGTTATCCACCTTAGCCGAAGCCAACATCTAGACTCAGTCATTTGTCTCGGATGCCATTAGCTAAAACTAATCACAAAATCAAACGCGTCATCTCTTACGGATACCATTAACCGAAGCCAATCATCATAATCACCTCGGCCATCCATCTAGGATGCCATTAGCCAAAACTAATCATCAAATATAGCTCGATCATCCTTCTAGGATGTCATTAGCCGAAGCTAATCATCAATTACAACCTGGTCATCCTTTTTGGATGCCATTAACCAAAGCTAATAATTAATCATAGCCCGATCATCCATCTCATATGCCATTAGCCGAAGCTAATAATAAAAAATAGTCCAGTTATCCATTTTGGATGCCATTAGCCAAAGTTAACCATCAAACACAGCTCGGTCATCCTTCTAGGATGCCATTAGCCGAAGCTAATCATCAATCAGTGACATATTTTGTGCTGTTGATTTCTAGATCGGTAGCGACACAATTTCTACTACTAATTTCTGGATCAGAGCGACATAGTTTCTGCTATCGATTTCTGAATCGATAGTGACATATTTTTTCTATTGATTTCTAAATCAATAGCAACACTGTAAAACTCAAAAAAAATTAGTGTTGGATTGGCCTACCCTAGGGGAGAATTGGAATAGGAACCAACCTAGGATAACTCAAAAGAGGGATAAGAACCAAAGATATCCAACACCCAAACAGCCCCCTCTCATTTAAGAGGGGGTATAAATGCAAGGAAAGAGGGAGGGTGACCTTTCCTCTTCCCCAAATGGGTGGCCAGCAGCCTAAAACCTAAGAGAAAGAGGAGCCTAGAGGTCAGCTGGACAACAAGAGAGGGAAGGAAGAAAACCAAAAAGGAGAGGGAGAGTAGGCCACCCTAACCTGCATTAAACTTGTTAAATTCATGAGGTATGAACCTAATTCCATAACATTTAACAGAGGAAATGTACAATATTGAATGCAAAAAAAACTTAGAGAGGTGGGTGGCCATGGTGAGGGCTGGACATAACATAGATTAAAGGGATAAAATGCAAAGATGATGATCTTGTTAGAGTTGCTTAATTATGTGAAACAAAAACAAAATTATATATGTGTTAATGTCATGAATTCTACATATGTGGTTGAAGAACTTGTATGAAAATGTGCTAGTGGATGTTAAGTGCAAAAAATATGTGTTTGTAACCTTGAAAGCATGCTACAACTGAAACAGGAATGTAACGACAAATAATGTGTTGGAATTGAATTTGCATGTGTTCATGCTAAAATTGTATGATTCTGCTGGATCCAAAGAACGAATTATGGTGTCGGCAGCGAATCGGTTTTGTTGCCAAATTGTGTTTTCTGCAGTGAATTAGTTTTCGCTGTCGAATGGTGGTGGCTGCAGCAAATCAGGTTTCGCTTCCGAATGGTGTCGCCTGCAGCAAATCAGTTTTTTATGCTAAATTGTGTTGTCTGCAGTGAATTAGCGTTCGCTATGAAAAATTAGCATTCGCTACCGAAATTGTATGGTCTGCAGCAGTGTTGCCTACAACGAATCAGTTTTCGCTGCCGAAATTGTGTGGTCTTCAGCGGTGTTGCTTGCAGCAAATAAGTTTACGCTACCAAATTGTGTTGTCTGCAGCGAATGAGTTTTCGCTGCTGAATGGTGTTGCCTGCAGCGAATCAGTTTTTGCAGTTAAATAGTGTTGTTTGTAGCGAATTAGTGTTTGCTGCCGAAATGGTGTTCTCTATAGTGAATCAGAGTTCGCTGTTGAAATTGTATTGTTTGTAGCGAAGAAGTATTCGCTACTGAAATCATATTGGCTACAGTGAATCAGGTTTTGTTGCCAAATGGTGTTGTCTTCAATGAATCAGGTTTTGTTGCCAAATGCTGTTGTCTTCAATGAATCAGTTTTCGTTGTCGAATTGTGTTGTCCACAACGAATTAACATTCAGTGCAAAAATTGTGTTGTTTGTAGCGAGTGAGCATTCGCTGCCTAAATTGTGTTGTCCACAACGAATCAACATTCGTTGTCGAACTGGTGTTGTCGGCAACGAATGAGCGTTCACTGTAAAAATTGTGTTGTCCACAGCGAATTAACATTCGCTGCCGAAATGGTGTTGTTTGCAGCGAAGCAGTTTTCAGTGCTAAATTGTGTTGGCTGTAGCGAATTAGTTTTCGCTGTCAAAATTGTGTTCGCTACCGAAATGGTGTTGTCTCCAGCGAATCAGTGTTCGCTATCAAAATTGTGTTGTCTGCAGGAAAGTAGTGTTCGCTGTAAAAATTGTGTTTGCTACAACAAAGCAGTGTTCGCTGCCAAAATGGTGTTGTCTGCAGCGAATCAGAGTTCGCTCCCGAAATCGTGTTTTCTGTAGCAAAGCAGTGTTTGCTGCTAAAATTGTGTTGGCTGCAGCGAATTAGGTTTTGCTGCCAAATGGTGTTGCCTACAGTGAATCATTTTTTCGCTGTTGAATTGTGTTATCCGCAACGAATTAACATTCACTACAAAAATTGTGTTGTCTGTAGCGAAGGAGCATTCGCTGCCTAAATTGTGTTGTCCGCAGCGAATCAACATTCGCTGTTGAAATGGTGTTGTCAGCAACGAATGAGCGTTCGCTGCAAAAATTATGTTGTCCGTAGTGAATCAACATTCGCTGTCAAAATGGTGTTGTCTGCAGCGAAGCAGTTTTCGGTGCCGAATTGTGTTGGCTACAGCGAATCAGTTTTCACTTTCAAAATTGTGTTCCCTACAGCGAAGCAGTGTTTGCTACCGAAAGTCTGTTGTCTGCAGGGAATCAGTGTTCGCTGCCAAAATGGTGTTGTCTCCAACGAATCAGATTTCACTGTCAAAATTGTATTGTCTGCAACGAAGTAGTGTTCGTTGTCAAAATTGTGTTGTGTGCAATGAATCAAAGTTCGCTGCTGAAATTGTGTTGTCTACAGCGAATCAAAGTTCGCTGCCGAAATTATGTTGTCTGCAGCGAATTAGTGTTTGATGTTGAAATTATGTTGTCTATAGTGAATCACTATTCGCTGCCAAAATTGTGTTGTCTGTAGCGAATTAGCGTTTCCTATCAAAATGGTGTTATCTACAACGAATCAGTGTTTGCTGTTGAATTTCTATTGTCAGCCGCGAATCAGTTTTCGCTGACGATTATGGGTCACTAGCGAACCAGTTTTGGCTAACTAAATTCTGTAGCAGATTTAATTATCTAAAATGGCCCGGTTATTAAGATGATTGTTTTATGTGATTGTAATATGTGGAACAATGGAACATGAACTTGTGTATGCTTAAGCATGTGAAGTGATGAGTTGAGTGTGATTATTGAATACAAATGTATTGAATTGTGGCCATTGATGTTTTAAGTGGTGCATCTGGGATCACACCTTCGTCAAGAGAAGGACACCCTGCGGGTGGAACAAGTAGGTGATTTATTACGAAGAATCTACCATTGTATTATACTGAATGTTAATTGTCATGATTAGTTGTATGCGTATTACGAAATATCTATCATTGTATTATACTGAATGTTAATTGTCACGAATGGTTGTAAGAGTATTACAAAGGATTTGTCGTTGTATTATGTTGAAGGTTCTTTGTCACGAATGTTTATATGAGTATTGCGAAGGATCTATTATTATGCTATACCTAGTGCTACATTGTTTGGAATTTTTCTATGATTATTATGAGGGATCTATTGTTGTATTGTATTGAACATTAACTGTTATGAATGGTTGGATGAGTAATATGAAGGGTCTATTGTTGTGTTCTACTAAATGCTAAACAGTTATGGAATGTTTTTTTTTTGTATATTATAGAGTATTTATTATCGTGTTTATTGAATGTTAAACTATTACAAAACGTTTGTACGAGTATTACAAAGGGTCTACTATTATGTTATAGTGAGTGTCAAATTGTTATGAATCATTTGAATGAGCATTTCAAATGATATATTATCATGTTATAGTGATTTCATAAACCAGCTCTGGAACATTTTATTGATAAATGATTAGCTTTGGCTAATGGCATCTTAAGTGGATGACCAAGATTGAGAAATGATTAGCTTCGGCCAATGCATCCTAAGTGGATGCCCATGATTGACAAATAATTATCTCTGGCTAATGGCATCCTAAGTGGATGACCGAGACTGACAAATGTTTAGCTTTGGCTAATAGCATCCTAAGTGGATGATTGGGATGCATAAATGATTAGCTTCGGCTAATGGCATCCTAAGTGGATCACCGGGACTAACAAATAATTAGCTTCGGCTAATGGCATCCTAAGAGGATTGTTGGATTTTAGAGTTATGAGTTAGTTTCAAGAATTGATGCGCTTATGGGTACTATGTTTTGTATATACCAAGCATATGAAAGAACTATGATTTTTATGCTTTAAACAGAGAATAACGTTAGTTCGGTTAACAGTAATCGAGATGGATGATCGGGTTTGAGTATTGTAATTAGCCTCGGTAATTGATGAATTATTAAGGGTGGTATTTACATAAATAAGGAGCAATGAAATAATTATGCTCTTTAGATCCATGAATGAAATGTGATGTTAATATTTCTTTATTATGTTTTTAAATTACCTATAATGCTTGAAATTACCTTGTGTTGTAACAGGGACATCATACCAACATGGTGCGTAAGGAAATCCGCTTTGCAGCTTATACATTTTGGAAAGAACCATATATTTGCATGTTATGAGTAATATAAGTTCTGTGTGAACAAATGTATTAATCGCTCAAGTAGTTGTCTGACCCCTTTTGTAAAGACTTGTAACGTAAAAATTGAAATGGAACACGAATATGTATGTGCGAACATGTAGATATGATGTGTATGAATATACGTATGTGGTATTCTTCTTATGAGGATATTATGTTGTGAAATTACATGAGGTCAGGGTAACGAAAGTACTAGTTGTGTAACTTGCCGTTCGACACTCTTGTATGAACTTGTAATGATAACGAGACTAGAACATGGATGTGAATTTATGAATATGTCAATATGTTGTAGTGTAAACCTATGAGTATTAAATTATAAAATTATAGGCATGTGTATTGAGAATTCATCTTATAAGAATGTTGATTTACGTTATCCTACATGGACTGTGTTTTGTTAATGAATGAAATGAAATTATAAATCTGCAGAATGATATGGTGAAAAACATTCTTAACCTGATGACTTGTAAAAAAAATAAAATCCATCAATTTTCGCTTTGAAAAAGCTGGGCCGTTACATCGTCCATCTTGGAATCTTTTAGCCATAACAAATTGCAATGTCCAAACTCGGTCATTTGTCTCAGATGTCATTAACCAAAACTAATCACAAAAACCAACCCATCATCTCTTACAGATACGGTTAGCCGAAGCCAACCATCATAATCAACTCTGTTATCCATCTAGGATGCCATTAGCCAAAGCTAGTCGTCATATTTAACCCGACCATCCCACTAGGATGTCATTAACCGAGACTCATCATCTGCGCAGCCCGACCATCCATCTGAGATGCCATTAGTCAAAGCTAATCATCAATGCAACCTGACCATCTGTCTAGGATGTCATTAGCCATCAACACAACCCAACCATCCGTCCAGGATATCATTAGCTGAAGCTAATCATCAACGCAACTCTGTCATCCATCTAGGATGCCATTAGTCAAAACTAGATAGTTGATTAAACTTGCCGAAAATGAAATGACATATCAATTTGAATAGAATTTTTGTATGATTTGTTTGTTTGTCTAATATTACTCCAATCGAAAATGGAGAAATATAAAGAAAATATTGAGCAAGCCCACTACGATTCCAGCAAGGGATAATACCAATGTGCACCAACGCAAACATCATGATATCAAGATGCTTTTCGCCTTTGTCTCCACTGGTCTCCAAATATTGAGATAGCTTGCTATACAATTTGCTATTAATAATTAGTCTTTCCTTGTCTATCTTCTTCCTGGTCCCTTCCTTTTTCTCTGTATTTATTTATTGAGTTTCAAATTTTAAACACATAAATATAACCTAAAAGAAAGCTTCCGGCACTTTCATTCGATTCTAACGATAATTTTTTCGTGAACAAGAACACACCATGGCAGGACCGCTACCATTTCTCATTCACATATGCATCCATTGATTTTACTTTCACGTGGGTCTTATCTTTTCATTTTTTGGGTCTTTTTTATCTATTTATTTTCAGTTTTTCTATGATTTTATAAAATAAAAAATTCAAAAAATAACAAAATAAAAAATTTATTTCTTTAACATTTTATCCTCGCATCTCACTTTTATTTTGGCATGCATTTCATTTTGTTTAGGACAAGTAATTTTATGTTTTGAAATTATTAAGAAAAAAGACAAATGAAGCCTGAAAATATTCACTAACAAAAACACGCGCAGTCATCATCACTAAAATCATTCTAGTCCCACTCCCACGATTTTTTTTTTGTAAACCAGGATACACCATGGCTGGACCACTGCCATTTCTGATGGCAGTTGCACTAAAAATTTTGGCTAATGAAAATGAGCTCTGATAACCATGGGACCAGCAGGCGAATGAAGCCTGTAAATATTCACTAACAAAAACACGCGCAGTCATCATCACTGAAATCAAGTCTAGTCCCACTCCCATGATATTTTTTTTTGGTAAACCAGGATACACCATGGCTGGACCACTTCCATTTCTGATGGCAGTTGCACTAACAATTTTGGCTAATGAAAATGAGCTGTGATAACCATGGGACTGGCAGGCGAATGAAGTCTGAAAATATCTACTGCCATTTTGTGAAGGCTAATGAAAATGAGCTGTGATAACCATGTGACTGGCAGGCGAATGAAGTCTGAAAATATCTACTGCCATTTTGTGAACCAGAATAGCCATGGACTTATAATGATTTTCCCCAATGAAAATGAGTTGTGATAGCTATGGAACTGGTAGACGAATGAAGTCCGGAAATATCCACTGCTATTTCGTGAACCAGAACCGTAGTGTAATCACAATCACTTATGCTGAACTGGGCAAGCACGGCTCCTAACCATGATCAATTGTTCGATTTGATGAATTTGTATAGCATGGTCATGTAAGCAGCTTGTAAGTAACCAAGGCCGCCTAGAGCTAAAAGTTTCGTTGTGAATACTTGTGCTGCTGCTTATTATAGGGATTAATTTTCTTAATGATTCTTCTGGGTATGATAAGGAATTTGTCTGCGAATTATTTTTATAAAACAATCATCAACACATTTCTTTTTCTTCGTTATGATAACCATTTGCTTGCATTTTTTTTTAGATTTTGATTGTCGATTCGTAGGGAATAGAAAATTCAGAGAATGGAGATGATAAAACGCAATTTTGCATTCTTAGTAATGTTTTTTTAGTAATTTCTTCCTTTTTTGTTACTCAAATTATGCAATAAGATAACGGTTCTTGTTGGGTTTTTGTTGTGGTTGGGTAAGCCCAATTAAACCCAATAAAACCCATTATGTAATCCAAGAGATTATAAAAATGCCCTTGCTCAGCCCATAAGCAAACCAGCTAGGATAATAACCTATGAAGCAAGAAATATGGTATAACCCATAAGAGATTATCTAATAATTTTTTTGCAGA
>Ga0325410_1001578_pt1 | contig 25232 bp, 21 predicted proteins | sample PopdelMetagenome_16_FD_206182 | JGI IMG/M metagenome (GOLD analysis project Ga0325410, IMG submission 206182) | Populus deltoides microbial communities from Bellville, Georgia, United States - Xylem-PdIQD-R3 | ecosystem: Host-associated > Plants > Phyllosphere > Stem > Wood/Secondary xylem...
ATTAAAAAATTATTTTTAACCTCACTTGTAACAAACTAAGAATAAGAATAAAATAGTTTTTAAAAATTAATGTTAAACTACTTTGAGTTTCAACTGTCACATTTGGCGCTGGCAGTTTGAAAAAATGACACTTTTTTAAAACAAGCAAGCACCGACTACTTCTTTGTTCTGTTTATACCCTGTGTGCCCTCCTTCTCTTCCTTCAATATATATATATATATATAAATATAAATATAAATATAAATAAATAAATTATAATTAATCCTTACAGAAAGGACAAAGGAGATCGCATTGTCAATGTACAAGCCGTGTGAAGGTTCTCAGATCATTTTCACAGGTTGGCAATAGCAAGCAGAAATCGAAACCCCATAGCCAATATTTGTTACCAGCATTTCAAGGCCTGGACTCAACCATTGATCCGCTGGGAATTAGAGATTTTTGCAGATCCATTTCAAGCTTGTCGTCCACATTTAATTATTATTTTATTAGCTCATGTTGCCCTTGATTAATTCTTAAGTTTATACTCTTGGATTATTTTTCAAAGTGTTTTTTATTTAAAAATATATTTAAATTATATTTTTTAATTTTAAAAAATTTATTCTTAGTATAAAAATATATATATATATATAAAATAAATTTTAACCCTACAGCGTTTCGTTCTGCAAACAATCATGCTGCTAACCGGTCAAAAACTCATTACTTTTTGGCACATCGTTATGGGTCCTCACTCGTAATCATGAGCCTACCTCTTTATGGGTCGTTTTTTCACAGGCCCAGCATAGCAACAGGTGTCGTTGTCTTATTGGCTTAAAAATAAATAAAAAAAAAAGTCAAAGGAAAGTTCCAAGCTGAACCTACCACATATGACATTTTTAAGCAAATACTTGCACGTTTCCTTCACACGGGTTTCTTACTGTTTGCATGGTCGCTTACTTGGATCGTTTCGTAAGTAAATATTCTAAGACTATTTTTCTTTAGGTTTTATTAAAGTTACACATTTTTTTTCGTGAATTTAATATGGTTACATATTTATAAGCATCTTTTAAAAACTATACAATAAACTGTTGGTATTTTAAATGCAATGAAACTCTAAAAATAAAAATTAATCAAGCTCAATATATAATTAATGTTTAAGTGCGTTTAAAAAGTTATCTGAATGAAAATAAAATTCAACAAAAATAATATTGGCTTCGTTGACTGCTTCTATAGATAAGGCGGGGCGTCCTTGGCTCAGCATTATAGCACATAGGGCTTCGCTTGGCTAACTCCAAGCGCCTCACTATGAGAATCTAGCTTTGCTAACGCTCGGCTAAGTCTTAAATTAATATTTATTTTTATTTTTTCAGATATTTTTTTGATATGGTGATATAAAGAATGAATTTCAACAAATTAAAAATATATTATTTTAATATATTTTTAAATAAAATAATCAATGATCTGTAATTAGCAAACCTTGAATGAAAATTTCAACGGCTAGTTGGTAATCAATCTCATAAAGTCTGCAAAACAACAAAAATGATTTCATGGAGGCTAATTAGTTTGTCAGCAAAAACGACCCACTAGGTTAAAATATTCCAATTTGCCATGATGTAGCCATCGATCGAATTATTAAATTAATACAGCCTAAAGTGATCAAAACCCCAAGGCCTTTTCACATCGCTTATTACACACGAGGTGGACAAGCCATAAAAGTTGAATTAAGAGGGCAGGATCTCTCCTGCTTTAGTGGAGGTTTGACATAGAAAGCTTGGTGAGCACTTACTATCGAAGGCTGACAGTTCATGCGACTGTACATTTGTTCCAATTCCTGATTTTTTGGTCTCTGTATGTATCTTTATCTGATAAAGCCTTCAGGGTTTTATAATGCTGATATAATCATAGTTCTGAAGTACTTGTATCTTATAAGTACAGGCTGTAACACTTATATATATTTTTATTCGAAACTGTTGTTCTCTCCTTCTTTAATTTGCCTGTGTGAGTACTGCGATTTATGTTTGTTGATTTGCATAGTTTTGGATTTGTGTATTGTTCATTAGATCGAATTAATTCAGCTGATTTGGTGACCGCCTCACCACACCAGTATTGATTTTCTCCTGTTCTCTTCCCATCATCAGAAAGGAGCTTCTTCCATGGAGACTTCATCAATTACAGCTTTATGTGAACTGGTAAGAGCACTTTGTGATGGTTGCTGAACTTTAATTATCAGATATAGGAATTTGGAAGCTTGTTGTTAGTAATTCAGGAATTTCTTCAGATTCTGAAATTTAAATACTATTGGCCCATAGGGAATGGAGGATTCAAGCTTCACCAACCAGTGGTTCATGAACTCTCTTGATGATACCAGCTTACTACCATTTGCTGCTGCATTTGGAGAGAACATACATCACTCTTTCTCTCACCAAAACTTCAACCTCAAAACCTCCATGGATAGTGTTAGACCAACAAAACAACTGAGAACTGATCATTTGTCAAACCCACAACCTGCTTTTTCTCCTAACATTCTTTCCTTTGTCAATTCCAACCACGCAAATCAAATGGGATTGATGAAGCCTAAAGAGGAGGCACTGTTTTCTAAGAGCATCAACAATCTCCCTTCTGACATGGTAGTTTCTCAAGATTCCTTTGGGAACCAAAACTATGCATTCAAGGCCTCCCAAGGACCTAAGATGATTAGCGCGAACGGTACTAGACTTTCTCAAAGTCAAGATCACATTATAGCAGAAAGGAAGCGGCGGGAGAAGCTCAGTCAACGATTCATAGCTTTATCTGCTGTAGTTCCTGGACTAAAAAAGGTATCAAATTTATTTTAGATAATCCTTTATTTACCATTCCTGATAACTTTATGATTTCCAATCTTGGCGTCTGCGGTAACTTATATATGGGAGCATGTTTGTCTTTAGATGGATAAAGCTTCTGTTCTAGGAGATGCTATCAAGTACTTGAAACAATTGCAAGAGAGAGTTAAGACACTTGAGGAACAAACAAAAAGGAAAACCATGGAATCAGTGGTCATTGTGAAGAAATCTCATGTCTATGTTGATGAGGGTGGTGAAAACTCTTCCTCAGATGTGTCTAAAGGACCTATTCATGAGACATTGCCAGAACTTGAAGCAAGATTCTGCGACAAACATGTCCTCGTACGAATTCACTGCAAGAAAAACAAAGGAGTTTTGGAGAAAACAGTGGCTGAAGTTGAGAAACTCCACCTATCAGTTATCAATAGCAGTGTCCTTACATTTGGGACTTGTGCTCTTGATGTTACTATTATTGCACAGGTAAGTTCTGTCCTCAACCATTCCTTTTAAACATCCAGTTTAACATGTTTATGTATGCGTCTTCTCATTTGTCAAATGCTAATAAAAAACATATTCAATTTTTGCAGATGGATATAGACTTCAACATGTCAGTGAAGGATCTAGTGAAGACTTTACGCTCAGCTTTCCAGTATTTCATGTGAAAAATAAGCTCCGACTTCAGTTCATACGATGGTCCCATTAGTTTCTTTGCTGCTGGTGGAAACTTTGAAGACACCATAAATAATCAGAATATATAGACACACACACAGCTCAAAGCCATCTTTCCAAAAGTAGACAAGGCATGGAATGCACCACCACCTTCTATCCTTACATATAAGCTTATTTGCTGCGGTGTTCATTTTGCAGGAGGGTTTTTTCTAATCAGTTTTTGCATGGTTATTAAATCCTAAGCTATGTTCAAGACCCATCTGTATCAAAAGAGTGATCTCGCTGCTTGTTTAGGCCCTTTTTTTTACTGTGAGGTTGATTATTCAACTGAACATGTTCAGTCCCTTTCTTACCTACTAAGGTGGTTGAATAGGGAAGATGGTTTTTTAGGTGTGTAGACAACATGCTTTATTGTTGTAGTTTGTTTGGTCAATGTTTTAAGAGGCAGTCTGTGTCCTCTTTTCTCTTTGTAATGTTCTAATAATGCTTTGTAACAATTTCGTTCACACCAGTGGAATAATAATTACTACAAAAAATCTCTATATATCCGCCCATAAACAGGATTACCTACGGAATGGCTGAATGGGTGTCGCTGGTTTCTCATGTACCTTGAAATCACCATATGGATTTTCAGCAGCTACATATAATGGAGCCAAATGGGTTAGTCATGATCAGATTGGATGATCAGCCCCTATTGCATGGAAAATCACCTTCTCATACCTGACTCTGGCTTAAATTGGTTCCAAGGAAAGTTTTCCCTTCTAACTTAAAAGGAAATGTAATTTTAATCAGATGCTCTTTCTGTTCCCTAGAGTTGCTTGATTGCTGGGAATGGCTTTTGGAACCGATACAGTGCCAACAACCATGTTAAGCTTCCCGGAAAGTGAGTTGGGAATTTAGCGCAGTATCCGATTTAAATCTAGACGTGAGAATGTGTCGCACACAAACACAATAACAATCTTTATTGGAGATTTTAGAAGATTATGTTAAAGCTCAAGAGATATAAAAAAGATGGTATCGTATATTTAATTTATTATATTTGGTTCAATTGAGCACACTTCAAAAGAATTACCTCTATCATGAATCCATGATCATAGAAAGTCGCTACTTGGACGTTAACATTTGTATATAACCCTTAAGATTCTCCAAAAATCAGAATCAGAACAAAAAAATCGGCATAAGATTAATTTTAATATCGCCATTGTTGCGAAGTAGTTGCAATCTCACCAGGAGATAAGGCAGGGCAGCGTTGAAATCAAGGAAAGCTCCCATCGATCCCTTGTCAAGTTTTGCAGGATCGAGTACGTTACACTAATTAAATGGCTATGGAGCGCATGATTGATGGAGCTCCATAACCGACGAGCTTTTTTGGTGCTTGATGATGACTTCCAAGAATTGACAGTCCGCAAAAGTTTTCGCATCACAGTGGATCGTGTAGACAGTAATAAAAGTGTCGTCCAAGACATGAATCCGACTAATCTAATATTAATTGAATTATTGAAAGGAATCATTATAACCTTAGTCCCCACAAAAGATTGTGATCTTGCAATGACTTTCATCTCTCTCTCTCTCTCTCTCTCTCTCTCTCTCTGTCACATTGAAGATAGCTATGGATTAATTGTTCCCATTAAAAAATAAAAGAAGAAAATGAAAATCAAGCAGCAGATACACACATCAAAATGGAGAAACATCGCTTGCAAAATCGATCAGTGTCCAAAAGTGACAGACCATGTCGATCAAAAAGAAAAGAAAAAGGTGACAAACCTATCGACAAGATTTCACATCTCACAGTACAATGATAATTAAATACCATGACCTGACTATCACATGATATGAATTATCGTTTGATATTTGGTCTAAAGGTGTTCATTTGATAGCCAGGAAAATACAGATGACAGATAAGCTATACTGCGTAATAGGCTTTGAAAATCTACTCTTACAAGGATTGTACCGGTGAGTTTCCTCTGAGAAAGGCTCCTTCTCAATGAAATCAAGCTCCGGTTCATGTTCAATGTATAGTTTGCTGGTTATTTCAAACTATTTATTATCATAAACATAGAATGTATTCTCTGCAAGTCATCATTAATTTGCAAATATTGCTGACTTCGAGATGGATATTAATAGCGAGGAAGCTCGAGCTTGAAACCTCTCGAAGATCGATGGAGAAACATTGAGTGCCGGTGCATGTTTTTTTTTTCCCCAGAATCTTACTGAGGAAATGCGAGTTCTGAATACGACTAAAGAAAAGCTGATGTAACGTAAAGGGCCGTGAAGAGGTGATTGGTTGATGATTTTTTACTCAATTATTATAATCAGTGAGAGACAGACACCTCTTTCCTAATCGACAACCTCAATTAATTATATGCTACTTCCGCATAGGGGAAGCCTATCTTCATTCCATAAAGCGATATACAAGGAATTAAAAACATATGAAGCACAAGTGGGCGTCCCGACTACAAAAATTCAACCCATCTCCTGGAATCTTGGAAATCATATATCCTTTTCATATTTTTCAGCATCTCGGAACCATCTTCATAGCTTGCCACTGTGCGGAGTACGGACAGGCTGGACCAACTAATGTACCTAGATTGACTCAAGGAACCCAACCCACTTTTCAGAGGCCAACAAATTCTCACTTTTGAATATTCAGTTCTGCTACAATTTCATGTTAATATATATATATATATATATATATATATATATATTCTCATGAATAGCCATTGATAGTTCAATAAAAAAGATTGTTTTCTAACCCCTTTTTCCGATCAGGTTGATCGCTTGAAACTAGAATTCTACATGCCGGATTTATTGGAAGCGAGGATGAATATGAGAGTCCACCTGTTTACACACGGAGAAATGGGGGACAAGAGACTGAAAGCAGCCATTCCAAATGCCATGAAGGTGGCAAATATTGGCACCACCGACGATTATGATGGGTTCTGGAATGTTTGACCGGACATGTGGATCTGACCCTGTACCCCTTCGATTGTGATCGTGGTGGTCTTAACCCTGAAAGCGCGTCAAATTAATAGTAAGAAGAAACTAAGAAAAGTACAGTGCTAGCGGCAAAAATTAAGTGATAAAGTTGTTATCTTTTACTTTTTGGGAAAAGATATTCTTACTGACCGGATGCGTTCCGATGAAACAAGATTTTGTCTGTATCTTTATATATTTTTATTAAAAAATATCGAATAAAAAAAAATATATGGTTATAATTTTTTTAATTACTGGTGCAGTGAACTAGCATGCGTGAATATAAACATACTCTAATAGAGACACGTTTAAGTCTGACCAAAATCAAGTTCAAGAGCTAATTGAGTTTGTTGTTAACTAAACTCAATCATGATTGGGTTTGACAATATTTCAAGCACGTTAAGTTTTGCCAATATCAAACTCAATATTATGTCAAGCTTAGATGTGTTGGGTCGGGCGCTAGCCACACCCAGCCATGCTTGAGCTTTGCAGTGTGCTAAGCCTCTGGAGCGTCGAGTCTGGCCAATACCAGACTCATGTTAAGGACTGACAGCACCAGTTCCATGTTTGGGTGTGACAACATCTATCAAACCCAACATATGGGCCCGGTAGTACGCTAGGCCCAGGCGCAACCTAAGTCTGACGCCTGCCAAACCTAACTTTTGGGTCCAATAGGTGTTGCCGAGCCTAATAGCTTAGCCTGATGAATTTTCATGCCAATAAGGTGGGTCTGACACCTGTTTTCTGAAAGTGTCGAGCCTGAGGATTTTTGTTGTCATAGCTCGGGCATGGCCAAATTCGCTACACCCACGGATTCAAACATAATACATGAATCTAACACCATTAATTCCATAGATTTTTTTCTAAAATCTTAAAGAATTTATTTCTCAACAAATAAGCTTAATTAAACAAATCTATATTTTGTCAATACCATTAGGTGTATTAAAATCTTTCATGGCTCGTCATGTCTCCATCTTTTTGTTGGATAAAATAAGTGGAATACAACTCACAATACAACTTAAAATGTCATAAAGATGAAATTACAATCTAGTCACTCCTCTCTATAAAAGGACAAAACTCATGAGTTATAAATATACTATGAGACCTTCAGAATATAGATTCAGAATCTTCATTCTCTACTACATATATATATTTTCATAGCATCTCTCTCTAAAATATTATTGTATTTCCTTTCTCTATAAAGATATTTATTTAAGCATCGGAGAGTCCCTACCTCCACTACAGGGGATCTTTTGCAGGTATTAGTCACAAGCACCTTAGCCTACCAAGTATCAAGTATAAGTTATCAACTACCTTGGCTAGAGAAAATGGATGAGATTGCTATGACCAATTGATTAACTGATTAGCCAACCCGGGATCCTTTGTCCTAGACTATTTGAATTTTTTAAGATATCATGAAGTTACCTAGTAAGTCTCCAAATTCATCTAATGAGTGGCGTGAGACCCGCTAAACTAAAATTACACTAAATAATGTTATATAAACAAATGAACAAACCCTCGCGAGTCTTTCCAAAAATTAATTTATCATGACTAACTTATCCTCTCCAATTTACAACAACGTTTTCTTTTGAAGAAAAAAAACCTCTGATATTGTTAGCAACTGATCCAATCAAGGGTTTCTAAACCTGATTAATCAAGCAACGAGGGAAAAGGAATGGGTCAAGGCTCCGTGAGTATGAGATTTTTTTCTTGATTTTTCTTATTATTATGAGTCTTTACAGTTAAAAAAATTACTTTAATTGTTTATAGTATTGTTGAAATCACACATTTAACTTTATTTCCTTCTGTTTTTTAGAGAACCAAATTCATGGCACATGTATGAAAATATTTTGACCATTTTCCTCCTTTTATTTTTCCCGAAACGATGGATTTCATCCATCCAAATTTTTGTTCTGCTTCATAGGCTTTCCTTCCAAATATTGTGTTAGGTGATCCTTTGCTTTACTCTTGTAATTTTCATATGAAATCTCTTCTTGAATTATATGCTTCATCAACCTTATTGCTTCATGTTAAACTTATAGTTACTAGTCGGTGATGCTATTATGTTTATCCTCTTAATCATTTACATTAAGAGAAAGTATCATGGTTTGAAAATGTTATTTTTGAAATTTGCAATAAGGTGTCGTGTCATGTTGTATTTGGCTATAATGTATAGAAAGAACCTTGGTTCTAATTAGACCTTCCACTTACTTTTTTAATGACAAGTCATTTATTTAACATCAACTGAACATTCAATGCAAAAACAGCTGTAAATATCTTTATACCCCACACTCCTCCATTTCTTACACGTCAATATAAAGCTTATTCCTTCTCTGAACACCAATAGATCTTAACCAATCATCTTTCACCTTCGTATCATTTTCTCTCCTCTCATTGGCCCTTTTTATTTCATGTCACCATTTCATAAACCCTCAACTAATCTAGAACCTTCTCCCTTTTATAAACCTTGAAAATTAAAAAATCCCCCTCTCTAAAATTCAATTCTCAATCTATTGATTTCCCTTCTTAGTTTGATCCCCTCATCTAGTACGCATATCAATGGCTATGAAATCATCAAACCGATACCTAACCCTAATCTCACTAATATTTATAATTTTATGCTTAACCGAAGCTTTGATCTCTACACCGGACATCAATTCCCCTCCATATTCAAAAGCGATCTTGGTATGTAATTAACTTCATAAACTGTCAATTCCTCTAGCCGCATCTTTCCTTCCTTTATTTTAAATAACATTTTTTTTTCATGTTGTAGGATTTAAAAGAAGCGATAGTAAAGGGTTTAGGGTTTCAAATAGGTGATTTTAAGATTTTGAGTTTTGATTTGAGAGACACACTCTATTACCAATCTTCAATAAAAAAAAAAAGGATGGAGATTTAAGCATGTGCAGAATATGAAAGACATGTCAAGATAATAGTTGAAACAAACTAGCTAATTTGATCGTGTGAGATTAGTTAGTTGTGAGATAGTTAATTATTAAAGTGGTTAGTTGTTCGTAGTTGGAATAAAGTAGTTATAACAATTGTAATTGGAGGGAAAACATTAGAATATAAGCTGGTGTATTAGAAATATAAAGCAAAAGAAATAACAATAGCAAATACAATCATGGTTTATGCAAGGGTACCAACTTCAAGCTTATTTGAAGTTATTACATTTGGGAAGTTGTGACATGGTCATAAAAATAGATCAGTTAAGAAGGTATTCTCTTATCTTATTTGATTTTATCAAGATGAAGATCTTTTTTAGAAAAGAAAAAAGACCAATAGAGTTAAAAGAGATAGTGGAAGAAGTTATATTAAAGATGATAATAACAATTAAAGTTCATAAAAATTTAAACTTAATTTGTTTGATTTTGTTTAGCAATTGTTTTCAATAACAGTCTCAGAAAAACCAAACAAGAAGATTGAAAATACAAAAGTAAAGGAATTGTCGAAAGAATTTCAGTTTATCTTCGATGAACCTAAGCAATTACCATCAGTGAGGAGACTATATCATAAAATTCCTCTTGTTCCAAGGGTGTAACCAATTAACATCAGACCTTACAGGAGTTCTTTCATTTATAAAGAGGAAATTGAGAATTTGGTAAAGAAAATATTGTCAAATGGCATTATCTAGCACAATTAATGCCCTTTTACATCACCAGTTATACTAGTTAAGAAGAAGGATGGAACATAGAGGTTTCGCATGGATTACAGGCAGCTGAACAACATTACAATACAAAAAAAAGTTTCTAATACCTCTCATTGATGAATTGATGGACGAGTTGAATGGATCAAAGTTCTTCTCAAAATTGGACTTGAGGTCAAGCTATCTCATGTTAAGGATGTGTGATGAATATGTAGAGAAAACAATCTTTAAAACTCATTATAGATATTACGAGTTAAAGTTAATGCCTTTCAGTTTAACTAATACCCTTGCTACTTTTCAAGCTTTAATGAATAATATGTTGGAACCTTATTTACAAAGATTATTTTTTATGACATATTGATCTATAGTTCAACATTGGACTTACACATTACTCTTCGTAGAGCTATTTTGGAAGCATTACATAATAATTAATTGTTTGCCAAATGATCTAAGTGCACATTTTGTGAAGACAAAGTAGAGTATCTTGGGCATATTATTTGTTCTAAATAAGTTGGAACTTATCCAAGAAATATTAAAGATTTGAAGAACTAGCCTGTTCCAAAAAAAATTTTGAAGGATTAAAAGGCTTATTGGGACTAGCAAGCTATTATAGAAAGTTTATCAAGAACTTTGGCATTATTAGCAAACCACTCACTGACTTGCTAAAAAAGAATAGTTTCAAATGGAATATTAATGCTCAAAAAACATTTGAATAACTCAAAAGGGCTTTGTATCAAACTCTTATTTTGGCCTTATCAAATTTTCATAAGATGTTCATCTTGAAGACTAATGCATGTACTACGGGGTTGGGAGATGTATTAAGCCAAGAAGGATGGCCTATAGCCTGTATCAGTAAGGCATTAGGTGTGAAACATATAGGATTATCGATTTATAAAAAGGAAATCACGATTATTTTGATGGTTACAGAAAGATGGAGGCATTATTTAGAACGTGACCAATTCCTCATCAAGACTAATCATGCAAATCTGAAATACCTACTAAAGTAGAAGAAACACACTTCATTGTAGAGAAAAGGGGTAACTAAATTGATGAAGCTGGGATATGTCATATAATACAGGAAGGGAAGGGAAAATATAGTGGTCAATACCTTGTCAATGAAGGTTGATTTAATCTCGAATTCAAAAGAGTTAAGTGAGGAACAACAAGGTAGTAATTATGGTATGGCAGTAGTGGTTATCTTAGTATATGGAAATTAATGACTCCTATAACAATTATCATGGGCCGACTTCAAATGACGTCGGTAACCTCCTAAGAGGTATTGCGAAAGGAAAGGGGTTTGAGTATAATCATAAAATTATGATTATAAGGTTCAAGAGTTCCCACCTAATATCATGGTTACTAGAAAACTTATGGTCTGTAAGAGTCTAAATAAGGAACTGGTTGTGCAAGGAAAAGATGTATCACCCCCAGTGCATCCTACCTAAGATAAGTTACATTGTTGTTCGATTATTTTTCTAAGTTGTGTTTCTATCCATTGGTCTTTTTTAAAGTCCAAGGCAGATCTCCTTTCATGAGAGAATCTCTACCGAATTGGGTGAAATCCTAACCGTTCAAAAGTCCAAATTATAGCATCACATTTATTTTCTAAATATAACTAATTCCTAACATTCTGAATATAATAATTATTATGAGTTTTTTGTATTTTGGTCAAACTCTAATGGATAATCATAAACTAGTTATGATATTCGTTTTTTCTTAAAAAAACAAGGCATGATAAAAATGTTCTAATTTTAAGAAAATATATTTGGAAAAATTTTAGAATTTGATCGTATGCACGAAAGCAAAATATTTTTTTTTGTAAGAGGAAATTAATTTTTAATTTTTTTAAGAAAAGTTTAGGAAAAAATTGGGTATTTTTAATACCGGATCTATATCTTACAGTGAAGTCTACAACTCGATATTATGCAAAATTATTGGAAAAACATACGAAAAAATCACAAATATTTTGAAATGACCATTGGAATTTCTTTATATATTATTATATTATTAAATATAAATTGGGTTGGACCGAAACTGGTCCCGCCCGACTCAGTCAGGTTGGGCCAACTATCGGGCCAACAGGCCCATCTTCTTCTTCTTCTTCTTTTGGGTTGGGCTAGACCCGAACTAGCCATATAGGTTGGGCCGAAGCAAGTCCAACCCATCTCAAGAGTTAATTATTTTACAAAATGTGAATCAATATTCAGATTCTGCATGCAACTAAAAAGGTTTCAGGGGGAAATGAGGGATGGAAGAAGATGAAGCTCACCTGGCGCAGGAGTTTCAGCTATGATTAAGAGGTCTAGCAGGTGGCTCAAGAGGCATTAGTGGAAGAAATGGTGGCTAGTGTTAGCTGTGGGAGGAAAAAAAAGCCGACGGTGGAAAAAAAAGAAATGGGTGGTGGTGGCAGCTGTTACTATTACTAGTGAGAGGATGAGCTAATAGAGGAGGTTGAGTCGTCGTTGCTCATGGTGTGGGTGAGGTTGGAGTAGTTGAGATCATCGTGGAGATAGAGGGAATAGAGAAAATTGGCGACATAAAGAAGAAAAACTAAGGAGGGATATTGATTTTTTGTCAACTTTGCACCTGATTTTCTTCATGCTCAGGCCATGAAATCCACCCCTATTTATAGGGAGTGGAAGATAGATATTTTTTCTTTAATGATACCAAATCTTAGCCCTTGATTGAGCCTCGAAGGATCCCAAACATTGGCTTAAAGTGGGTATCATGAATTGTCAAATAAAGGCTGCTTGAGTTAGCCTCTTTGGGTTGGTGCCACGATCGTTGTGGTGTTAATCGATCAGAAAAGGTCGTACCAGAGTGTAGTCAGATGTCAAGTGATTATTTTTGTGCAAGTTTTGTTATATTTGGTAGAGAGATGAAGCAATGCTCCTGAAAAGTATCTCCTTGAGCAGTCTTTTCATTGAAAATTAAAGAAAAAGAAGAAGATGAACAGTAACCAAAACGAAGTTGTTTTGGTAAAGTTCAATTTAGTCCTTCGATTTGTGATTTCTATCAATTACACCTCTAATTGATCCTGAACTTCTAATTTTATGCAATTTTGCCTCTGACAAACTTTAATGTTAGCCTTGGATTTCAACACCTTTTTCATTTTTGTCATTGTTCATGGATTTCTTCAACTTTACCTTCAATTAGCCATTAAATTTTTAATTTTCTTCAATTTCACTTATGATTTTAATCAATTGAGCCCTCATAATTTGACATCTTTTTCAAAATGGTCATTGATTGTGAATTTCTTCAATTTAGCTCTTAATTGACCCCAAAACTTTGATTTTCTTGTGATTTTATCCCTGATTTGAATCAAATAACTTAGTGAAAATTAAGTTTGGTCTTCTAAAATTTCAATCTTCTTAATTAAGTCCAAATTAGGCTCCCAAACTTATTTTTTTTTACCAATTAAGCCCCTAATAAAATTAATTTGACCCATTTAAAGTATAATTAAGTCCTTACACCTAATTAAATCTTTTAATTGGATCCAAATTAATTCTTGAACATAATTAAACTACTAATTTGGCTCATGATTAAATAAAATTGACCTATTAAAAATCTAATTATATTCCTGTACTTAATTTTTATGCAGATTCTTCCAATAATCATTTAATTTGATCTTGAATCTGTATTGTCTTTCTAGTTTTAGATATAATGAGATACAATTATGCTTCTGATTCCATCTAAAATTACAGTTTGATTTTTCTATATTTAAAATTATTTCTCTGCCAGCTTTTTTAACATCACTAGTCTCCTTACTATTATTATTATTTTATTTTTTATTTTTTTATTTTGAAAATAAAACAAAAGGTAAAATTTTGGGGAATAACCGAAACATTGGTTATGCCAACAATGATCCAAAATGGAAAAATGTTGTGGCTGAGAAACTAATCAATGCTGCTTGTTGCCCGACTACAATCTTTCTGATGGAGTATTAAAATACAAAAACATAATTGTGATTGAGAATAATGATGACTTAAGAAACAGATTGGTGGGTGCTGCACATGATTCCTACACGAGGACATGCAGGGGTTCAGAACTCTTATAAAAGGTTGAAGGCATTTTTCTATTGGCATGCAGCGAAACAAATGGTTAATTGAATCTCTACCTAAATCTAAGGGAAATAATACAATTATGGTGATAAATGATAGATTCATCAAATATGCTCATTTCATTACACCGTCCCATCATTTTACAGCTCAGGATGTTGCTCCAATAGTCTTGGATCATTTCTGTAAGTTTCATGGACCCCCAGCTTCAGTTTTCACTAACAAGTTTGTTCTGGAGGGAATTATTTAAAAAGTTGGGAGTTAAGTTACTTGAGCTCAATATATCACCCCCACACAGATGGACAGTCTGAGAGGGTGAATCAGTGTTTGGAAAAGTGCTGAAGAAGTATGACGATGTATAATCCAAAGAAATGGCTTTTACGGTTGTCCTTTGGCCCAATGATTGTATAACACCAGCTATCATTCATCCATTAAAATGTGCCCCTTTCAGCCACTGTGTGGATACCAACCTCCCAGTAGGGGAATAGTGCCACAAGACATATATCTCTAGTGGTTGCATGCAGTGGATGCCATGTTGCAGTTAAGGTTGGACATGCATGGATCAGGTTCTTTAAAGACAGTTTGGAATGGTAAGAGACAGGATGAAACATGTGGCTGGCAGGGGAAGGACTAAGAGAGAGTTCAGCGTGGGAGATTTCTTCTACCTTAAACTACAAAGATATAGACAGAAAAGTTTGGCTTTGAGGAAAGACTTCAAGCTTAACCCTAGATTTTATGGTCCTTATAAAGTGATCTAGAAGATTGGTGCTGTAGCTAGCTTATAAATTACAACTTCCAGAAGGAGTTTTAATTTATTCAATCTTCAACGTCTCATTACTTAATAAGAAGGTGGGAAGTAATGTGGTGGTATCAACTACATTACCTTCAATGGATTGATATGGGAAGATTAAGGTGACTCTAGTAGAAAATTCTAGAACGAAAGCTAATGAAGAAAGGTAACATGGCCGCCACAATGGGGATGGTGCAGTGGTCTAATCTGTTCGATGAAAACGCCATCTGGGAAGATTTAGATCAGCTTAGTAAACAGATTTCAGGCTTCTGTCAAGATTCTTGAGGGCAAGAATCATTTTAAGAAGGGGGAATTGTTACCAGTCTTCAAGAAAAAAAAGGATGGAGATTTAAGCATGTGCAGAATGTGGAAGGCATGTGAAGAAAATAGTTGTACAAACTTGCTGATTTGATCATGTGAGATAAGTTAGTTCTGAGGTAGTTAGTTTTTAAGGTAGTTAACCGCTAATAGTTGGAATAAAGTAGTAAGAACACTTGTAACTGGAGAGGGAAAACACTAGAATATAAGTTGGTGTACTGGAAACGTAAAGGGTAAGAAATAACAATAGCAAATACAGTAATTCTTCTTTTCTCTACTTTTCTTCTATAACTCTTCTCTTTAATCCTATAACTCTTCTCTTGTTAAGCTGATAGCTTAAAACACTCGTGAGTCATTCAGTGGCTTATGAATTTGATGTGGAGGTTGATAATAAGGCGGTTCCGTTCATGTTATTGTAGGACGTGAACCGCTGGGAGTTTGTTGATTTGCCTATTTTTAGAGTTGAAGACCCTGTTAAACCCGGTGATGAAAACGGGTTGATGGAACAAAAAAAGGATGGTAATGGGTTGCCTGTTTTAGTTCCGTTTCATCTTTCTGGGCCCATCGAGATATGGGTTCAGGATGTCAAAGATAACCTTAGCTGAACAGCTGCGTCATGCTGTTCGTTCTGAAGGGGCTCCGCTCCTCTCTCCGAGGATTGTTGGGCCCACCTCGCTCACATCTCCATCATCATCACCTTCTTCTAATAACAGACTCAAGCTGAAGCGCCTTGCTCCTGGACTTGTGGAGCTATCCTTGCCTGCAAAATCTCAACCTGTTCATGCCCTCTCCACCGTTGATTTGGAACAAGCTACTACTGTTCTAACTCTAAACATTTCACTACAATGTGGCCATTCGCTTCTGTGAATGGCTAAAACTCGAACTTGGTTGGTTTTGAGAAATTGTTTACATCTATGTTGGGTCCCAAGGCTAACAAGAAAGGTTCCTTCAAGTTGTTGAAGGCAGATGTGCCAGCTCAGACATTTGTTAAGATAGGGTTTGGTGTTGAGAATTAAGAAATTGAAAGAAGTAGATGGGCTTGGTCTGGAGGCTATTCCTAAATGGAGGACAAAGCATGGGAGTGTGAGGATGCATTTTGAGGTATTGGCTAAGGTTGATGGCCAGAAGATAGTACCGGAGAGAGTGGTGCAGGTTAACCCTGTGATCGTGGAGGATACAGTGGCTCCTCATGTGCTTGCAGGGAATGTGAGCATGTCCAGAACTCCTGTTGTCCACCCTCCTTCCAATCCCTTCACCTTGTAAATCCTTGGTGGGGACTAATTTTGTCGAAGTTGCTGGAGAAACTGTGCATATTTTCTTTTTTCCAGTTACACGTAATGAGATAGTAGAGATGGACGTTGTAAAAACTATTGAACGAAGAAGATATGAAAAGGTTCATATTGTCTGTTCTATGAGTGATAAAATGATAGCCTTCAATCTTTTGGTGTTTCTTATTAATTATTTGTGTTGCCAACATTTTCTTGGCAGCACCTAGAAATCTTTTTCAGGAGCTAGTCCAACAGGTTACATATAACTATCATTTATAGCTAGTCATTTCTGGTAACTTTCTGGAAATATCTGCTGTAAAATCAATTCAGAAAGTGTAGGTTATATATCAGGTCAAGAGAGAACGAGCTGATCATACTTTTTTCCGGTGAAATTCATTATATTGAAGGCAGTATCAAGATGAAACCCATTGCAGTAGACAAAACAATCTTGACCAATCGAATTAATGTGAGGATTAAGGCATTTGAGCACTAAATCCAGCCATCTGTTGCTTTCCCCATGCGTGGAATAAAACAGCTGGACGGGATTTAAGATGAAGCTTTCGTGTTATGGGGAAACAATGCCATTTGTTGTCGGTTCTTCAAACAAGCCGGTGGAGTCAGTTTACCCCTTTATAACCACTTTTGTGGAGAGACGGGTATGTTATTTTGGGCAATAGATTGGCCAGTTGACATGTCTCTGTGGTAAAAGATCGATTCTGGGTGTTCAAAAATACTGAACTCAGACTTGACGGCATAATTGCAAGTACTCTCTCAAGCCATAAAAGATGTTAAAAAATGATAACTCTTGGTGGGTTTCGTATCGGCTAATATCATTTTTCAGTAGAGTTGATTTCCAACAGGTCCGGATACAAGAAACTACGCATTTAACTCTGCGTAATTTGCTTTACTTGGATTGAAACTATTTCCTGATGAAGGAAACCCCCTTCTGAATGCTTTCTGCCAACTCTTTTTTAGCCCTTTCCAACCCCACCCTGTTAAAAATATAGTTAAAACGGTGAATATTTTTGTTGATTTTCTTTTACCAACAAAGGAAAGCCAGTCGAGTGGTAAAATGCTTTCTTCATACCTCTCATATTCGTTTAGGGGACCAAGTTGATAGACTTCCTCGGCTCCTCTGCGACCAAGTCGTACCTTGGTTGCGAAGAATGGGAGTTCTGTCACCTATTATAAACAATATGCTTCATTATTGAAAGGTTAAAATAGCAAGTGTGAAGATTCTTACAAAGAAAGGCTTCCAAAAAAATACCTCAGAAGCTACAAATGCACATTCCACAACACCAGCATCTCCCCTCAAGCCACGAAGGCAGGCATCTGCAAATTTAACAGCAGCATACGCCTGCACAATTGCATATCCCTTGTCTTTGTTTTGGTTCAATAAGTCCACTAGGTTTGAATTTTATAATTCACTTTTGTAATCAAAGCTGCAGAATGAAAATAAAAAATAAAAATAAAGAAGGGGATAGATTGGCTAACCATTGACAGTGTTGCAGAGCCAGTCCCAGCTTTCGCCTGCCAATAACAGGGACATTGTTTAATGTAGTTTAACCAATCTATTAAATCCAAATGGAAAGGAAGCATACAAGATGTTTGAGGAACTTGTATGTTGGGAACCATGAACTTAAGAGCAATTGCATTAAAAAAATTGATGAAAATAGGATGCAGAGAGATGATACACGTGTCAGCATGAAAAAGAGAACTCAATTCCTGCAGAGACATTGCGGCACTTTGCATTGTGTTGGAAATCATGATTTAGCGAACATCATGACAAAAACATGCAGTGCCGTATAAGATATCAAAATCTAAAAAAACAAATGAGAAATCATTGCTGAGAATGATATTGCGAACTACAATTATAGCTTTAAAAATTCGCAAAAATGTGCAGTTGTGAGATTGGATGCCATCTAGGAATGTACTTCAAAATGTTTAGCAGTTAATGAAAGGAGAATGAAATGGTGAAGTTCGGAAGCATTGGACTTCTTGATCAGAAACGATGCAATAGATGAAATTAGCAAAACTGTTCTTCAATAAAAATATTAATTCTAGCAAGTTCAATTAAAGAAACCACCATCCTTGTCCATGTCCCTCCTGGGATTGTACACTCAATCTACAATAACAAGCTGCTATAGGACATGCTTATCTATATCAGATCACTGAAATGTTACCAGAAAGGTGGTAACAATTTGTATCTTAAACATTGGCTAGTTCTCTTTCTGTCCAAGCAGATGACTTCAACAAAACGCTTGGAAGGGTGGTCTAATAACACCCAGTATTGCAATCCCACGCGCTCCAAGACAAGAAAAGGAAGAAAAAAAAAATTACCTGAACAACCTCTGTTCCACCATCTTGAATTCGTTTGGTCAGGTATTCAGTTTCTTCAGGGGTGAAGGAGGAAGGAGGCTTAACCTGCAAAGAGTGAATCAATTCATCTCAAAATGTGCCACATTTTTTAGCAGTAGCTTTAAACATCTAAATTACATCGAAATGTTTGGCAAAACAATCTACGAAACCTGTGACAGAAGAGGCAAAATTGTGACTCCAGCATGGCCTCCAACAACTGGAACATCAACTTCCTTAGGATGAAGTCCCAGAACTTCTGCCTGCGAGGAAATCACAGGAGAAAGTAGAAAACTTATACATGACTAATAGAAAGCACAAAAGCTCCACCTGGCGCTTCCAGCAGGACTCTATGTGCAAGAAACTATTAGTTGGTCCAATTTTCAGATTGGATACCACGAATGTGTTTGCTCTCACAACATCAAGCATTGTAACTCCTAGAAGTCGCTTTGGATCATAAGTTCCAGCTTTCTTGAAAACCTCTGCTGCAATTGGAACTGTAGAGTTGACTGGATTACTGATCAAGTTCACAATTGCATTCGGGCAGCACTTTGCAATTCCTTCGCAAAGAGTTCTAACGATCCCAGCATTGATGTTGAATAGATCATCTCTAGTCATTCCAGGCTTCCTTGGCACGCCAGCAGGTATGATCACAAGGTCCATCCCTGTAAGAGCATTCTCAAGCTGCGGCTGCCCTAGGAAACCCCGTACCTAGAAAACCAAATAGTGTAGACTGTAACTATCAAATACTTTCTAGCCTACATGATAAAGTTTGAATTCATGAATAAAACATCTGTTAATAATGAATCCCAATTCCAAATCAAGAACATTACAATTCAGAGATACAAGGATTACCTTACTTCACAATTAGACATGACTACACATATGCAAGATAAAAAAAATGAAAAACATAGTTAATGATGGGTTAATAAATTACCACAGCGCCAGTGTCCATGTGACCAATATCAGCAGTGACACCAGGAGTATTGACAACATCATAAAGATGAAGAACAGAGACCAAAGGATTCATCTTCATAAGCATCGCAAGAGGCTGGCCAATTCCTCCAGCAGCACCCAAGATAGCGACTTTGAACCCTGGTGCCCCTCTTTTCGCTCTGCAATCAGCTCTCTTCAAAACACAGCTTTCCTCCGTCTATTGAAACACATACCACAAATCTTTCTCAACAAAAAAAAAATCCAACTTTCTTGAAAATCATATATAGGGATATGCACATATAACAAGTATATTAACTATAAAACAAGTGAAAAGATGAAACAAAAAGAAGGACCTGGGAATTTGGAGGCTGGAGATGAGCTGATATCTTTGCAATCCTCTGGCTAGCCTCTCTGATGGACTCCATAGCTATCAGCGTGTTTTGCAAGACTGGGAGGTCAGGAGTTGTTTTGGCGTCACAGGACACACTACCTATATGATCAAGGAATGGATTTATAACTCCAATAAATTAATTTTTGGAGATAATGTCATAATTGGCAGATATAATTTTTGAGGAAAGGGAGGCAAGAAGGTGACATGTTTTTGCTTTAAATGCTATTATATTCGTAGAAACAAGTTTTTGGACCCTTATCCTCTGGATGTCTCAGATTGTCTGCCTGTGGCTGTAATATTTTTCTTCTTTTTTATTTTGTGAGTGTTGAAAGATTTATTGAATAGATCATTATTTCTTATGACCAGAGAATGCATTCAATTTTCTCATGATGATGGTTTGTGATAAAATATTACTAAATTCTGAATTCTATTGTTTCAAACTGGCTAATTGCTTAATGTGATGGAAAAAAAATATATCCACTACTAGTGAACAGTTCACGAGATATTTTCTATTATGGTTTTTTTTATGAGATCCCTCTTTATTGTAACGTTGTGTGGAAATCTCAGAGAACCGATCATTGTATGTTAAACTTCCATTAATGCTTCCAACACACAAGAAATTAGGTTCCCCAAGCCACCAAACACTGTTGGGGATTCCATCAATTCTTGGGGACAAAGAAAGAAGAAACAAGAAGTTAGTGAAAAATTTAGTCTTTAATTGTAAAATAAATAATAAACATGGCATACATAGGATAAATATACAAAAAAAAGAAGCTCCACAACATATATAGGTCTCTCACAAGGACGAAAAGCAATTGCATTTATTCATCCAAACTATACTTTTAAACGGAAGTCGAGTTGCCCAAGTTCCCTCTTGATCTTCACTTGAAAGGAGTTAAAGACTTTCCACAGCCAATGCTTGAAGTAGTTCAAAGTTTAACCTTGGCACAGTCAATGTAATCCGTGAACTTATCTTTTCCTGAGCTAGCATGTTGGTTTTCATGTCCAGCATCTGAAAAAGTCCTCTTAAGCTTAATCTTTGTACGATTGATGTAGTCAGTGAATATATCTTCAATGTGCATCCCTAGCTTGTTGCTACCTTCTTCGAACTTGTTATGCTGAGGTGATTCAACCTTGGCATTATTGGCTTTGTTTCCTTGGCTAGGACTTTGCAGCACAGCCATGCTTGATGCTTTAGCTTCAGGTCCCATCCTGGAAGCAACTTGGGTGTTCTTTGGAATGGAAGGAAGTGGAGTAGTAGCTAACTTGGATTTACCATTTGCTGGAACACCCTGGCTTGAAAAGTCGAAGATGACAGGAACCATTTCTGCTGCTTCTCTATTCCTAAGAGTGTCATGGCTTTTGGCACCCTCTGCAGACTTGCGATGTTTTCTAGGAGAATATGTTTGGGATTGGGTATCAATGATTTTCTTAGAACGAGAGGGTGGTTGTGATGAATTTGGAGCAGGTCTAGCAGGCCTAGGATCTTGTGGGCGAGTTGAGACGCGGCGAATTGCTCGGAAAGCTGGAGAGACAGAAAATACTTTGTAGATTTTTTCACACACATCCTTGGGGTAGCTACTGCTATTCCTTTCCATGGTGAAAGATACCAAATGAAGAATATGGTTTCTTTCTGTTCAGAGATATGAGTGAAAATATCTTGATGCAACTGTAATTCAGGGGGGCTGAAGGGCTTGGATTTTATTTTAGCATAAACTGGAATATGGAGGAGAAATCTAGGGCCCGAAGCACTTTATTTTGGTCTGCAAATAATAATATTTAGAGCCCATCCCTGTGATCTAGTGTGAAAATCCGCTGTGCTTGTTAGATTATTTGATGGGGGGCATTACAACCAAAGATTCCTATCAATTAGAAAGACAAACAACTTTCTGGGATTTTCAAAATGATGTGATGGTGAGGGATCATATTCCCCTCTCTTTTTTTTCTCTGTAAAGCTAGAATCTGACTAAAACTCCAGAGATTTTAAGACTTTCTAGCTGTTCCACACATTCGGATAATGATACATGCTGACGTTTGAAGACTTCACCTAAGCACGAAGGCATCAGATTCAGCTTGATGTCACTCTGCTCAACTTTGCTCGCAATTTCAGGGTTGCTGCCCTACCCTTTTTGTTTTTTCTGCATCTGTGCATTGCCAGTGTTTTGATGGCCATTGGATTTGAATCCATTAAATCTCTTTTTACTATTTTATTCAAATTCAATGACATAAAAATACTTCAGTTTTAGGAAGGGTGCATTCAAACCATTATTTATCTAGATTATATCATAAGATTTTTGTTAACTTCCATATCAAATAAATGTGACGATAAATGAAAAAAAAATATATTGCGTGCTTAAAGAAATAGGAATCCGCTTCCTGTCCTGTGCTACAAAAAGGAATTCTGGGGGTACAAACAACGTAACTCATGCTGAATGAGTTCTGTAACAGAGATAGGTTAATGAAAAAACAAGTCAGTGATGCTTCTACTTCTATTTTCTCAAACAAGATCCATTCTTCCTTCAGGTGTGTGTGCAAGCTGCTCTTAAAAAGTGCTGCATCGATCCCATCTTCCAAGCTAAAACATGCTCTCATGCTCTTGCATCCCAATCCATTTTTGGGGATCAACCGAAGCAATCCCTAATCCTCCAAGTTGTAATTATTTGATGGGTGACCTGCAGTATTGCTATGATGTGGCAGACTTTTAAGCAACCCCATTGGAGAACTGCGTTTCTGCATTTTGGACTAGATGCTTGCTATGATAGAAACATGCTGGTATTTGGTTACTAACAAAAGTGGGAATAAAAATGGTAGTTGTAATGATGATAAACTGAAACACTAAACACTCCTAGGAGTGCAATAGTTTCAGTTTCTGCTTTTCTTGGTGTCTTTACTTGAAAAAACCTCAAATTGTCGCTTCTTAGGTTATTTTCGACGATGGTTTTCACTTTGTCAAATTGGAGCCATAAATAATTACTTGGTTGAGTGTGCTGACCAGCTGTACCACAGATCTGCTGATGATTGGTTTTCATCTTTTAATAACTTCCTCTACGTTGTTATTTAACAGTTTTTCAGACAAGAAGTTGAGGTTCATGATTCTCGGTTCAAAAGAAAGTTACTATGTTTTACAGGTAGCTTTCCTCGTACAGTTCGAAGTCCTTTTGCCTGGAGGTCACCTTTATTGTCAAGGGAGCCAGATGAGAAATAGAGGACAGTGAACAGCGAATAGTAGAAAAATCCTTCCATGATAAATGCCTACTATCATTTACAGCATTTCACTGGCTGTTAAAACATTAGAGTGGCAGGATAGTAAGAGTATAGAAATTATACAAGACCTAAAGAGGCCACCTTTACAAGTTTTTGTACAACAACTCATATTTTGGTATCCGCTCTGGTGGCAGGGGGCAATTAGCGATCAGCTTGCCTTTCATGGCTGCTCTGAATATGGCCTGTATGAGCAGGAAACAAGTTTTTATAAGATAATATCAAGTACAGTCTGCAACTGATCCCATCATATACAAGAAAAGATTTATAGATCAAATATCATTTCTGAAAAAAGAAACCGGTTTCATGTGTGACCAACTGCAGAAGAACTTGTACAGACATAAAAATGAATAAAGCACACTGCAGCGGACACAGTATAGCTCGACAACAACCAAGTTTGGGGACTAGTCCGTTGCCTCCATTGTAATTTCATTATGTAGGTCTCCTCTGTAACGGAACATTTATTCCTCAAAGTTTCACTACTTGAAAACAGTCTTCCATCAATTAACAAACTCCGACAAATCCAAGGAGGAGAGAGCATCATTAATTAAAAAGTCTTGTCAAAATAGCTGCTAGATCATCCATGTAAAACATCTAATATTTGCATCACTTCACACCAAATTAAAACCAAGGAATTGAATAACAAAACCTGAGAAAATAATATCAGTTCTCAGTACTCTTCACGCGCAAGGTTCTTAAAATTTGGGAAGACAACTACACAAACCCTGAAGAAACCTCGGCCACTCAGTTTTTCTTTTCTTCCTGCTAGTTGCATTACATTAACTTTATTGGTCTTTTGATTTGGTAACTAAGTTACCTATTATTCTTAATATATCATAACCTAATAATGTATGACAGATTCGGTATTTGTGTCCTACAAAGGATTCATGGTGGTGAGCTATGGTTTGTTATTTGTAAAATTAGAGTAGAATAGAGCTTGTTTAGAAAGAAATAATGAGAAATCAAGCTGTGAACCGCAGGTTGCAGCACTATAGCGGCAGAACTTCAAAGCAATGGAGAAGAATTATGAGAAAATAGATAAACAAGAGAGATAGGAGAAGAAACCAACAAACCTTAGGCATGCCTTCAAATTCTCAATTTATTTCATAATAACTCAACTATGCTAAAAAAAAATAGCATTTCTATGCAGACATTGGGACTCCTTAAAAGACTAGTATTACTGATCCTTACTTGAATAGGAAAGAAAAACAGAAATAAACTAATAAAAACTAACACACCAACTTCCTAAATAAGAATAGACTTTGAGTAATCCTGCTTACAAAATAACTGATGACTCAAAGCTATAAAAACCAAACATTAAAAATCCACAAGGACACTTAATTTTTTTACCAAAAAGACTTCTTGCTTAATTAAAAATCACTTAATGTTGAGTTTCAAAAGTGGAGTGTTTCTCTAAGTATAGCATAGCTACTCCACAGTTGTCTTTGAAAACCTCAACTCCGTTGAGTTTGGGGCAGGACCTAGGAATACATCACCCATAAATCTACACACATGATGAAGAATGAATGACCAGGCAACCTCTTCAACTTTGACAACAAAAGATCATTCTGTGGCCTGAGCTTAAATTTCTTTTGATTTAATAGGGAATATATATTTTCAAAGGCATCATGCTGCATCCTTCTATGAAATCACCATGGATGAACCAAAAGAATATGGCAAACCCTTAGAGGAAGGACATCACATTGCACTTCATCGACTAATCCACCAGGTTTATGAGTAACCAAGCATCTTTTTTTCAATTTTCCAATTTG
>Ga0325410_1001584_pt1 | contig 25200 bp, 18 predicted proteins | sample PopdelMetagenome_16_FD_206182 | JGI IMG/M metagenome (GOLD analysis project Ga0325410, IMG submission 206182) | Populus deltoides microbial communities from Bellville, Georgia, United States - Xylem-PdIQD-R3 | ecosystem: Host-associated > Plants > Phyllosphere > Stem > Wood/Secondary xylem...
GTTAGTCCAAACTCCAACTAATGTGGATTGCTTAAAGTAGTCAAATGCATTAAATTATTTGGTGTTATTAACAATCCATCTCCTGATTTATTTATTCATTTGTGCAACTCCTATAATGGTCTTTAGAGATATCTACGTGTGTTGATGCTCGGGCTCTGGTCATGTCACATAGTAATGGAGTGGTAATTTAGTTATGCATTCGGTGATATCACAGCAAGTTTTACCTGAATATCTCGCTGTTGCATAAGATATTCATTTTTTTCATACATTTTACAATTCCAATCTCGCTCACACCCCCAAACTTATTAGCGGCCAAGAATGGACAGGTCGTACTCAAGGAAACGAGCACAAAGCTCTGAGTCAACGGTCATATTACTGCCCAAATACTCTTGTAACTTTGACAGATTAATGTTGGTTCAATCATTCTCTCCTGCAAATCTTTTGATACATGTGTTATAGATCTTTCTCGACCACACCTAAGTATTGGCTGGAGTTTCCACTTTATTTGGTGTTTGCTAGTTATGCGGAGCTTATAAGTGCTATCTCGAGTCTTGACTAAGTTATTCTTAAAGGAGTTTGCTGGATTCATATGCTGCAGCTTTATTTTATTTCCTCCGGTTTAGATTAGGAAAATTAAGGTACTGTTTGGGAATGTGGCTGCGGTTACCTTTTTAAAAAATTTAAAATTTTTTTATTTTTTGCTAAAATTTAATATGGTTTATACGTTTTGGATCGTTTTGATGTGCTGATGTTAAAAATGATTTTTAAAAAATAAAAAAAACATCATTGGTATGTATTTTGACACAAAAAGTTATTTGAAAAGCACTCACAATTATATTGCCAAACACGCTCTAAGTATGGTTGATAATGTCTATTCTGGCTGTACGCTGTGTCCTTTTGTGCATTCCTAGATTTTGCTATAACTACTGGAACAAAAAAAGGTTCCAAGCTGAGTTGTTGAAATGCATGCCTTGCTTTTGTGTTTCAATTAACATCCAACTATTTCATCATCATAGTTTCGAGATTTTTGAATTTCCTCATCTTTTTCTTAAAGCCTATACACAAGTTATGTAACGTTCGTGTGATTTTACTCGTTGCGGTCACTGCGGTAGGGCTTGTTGTTTACAAAAGCAGGTCATTGCTGCAGCTTATAAATAATGGGTTTGTTGTAGGCTTGTAGCTCTGCTGTGGACGGAATGCAAGATTACAAGCTGAGAGATGAGATTAAACTACTGTATTTGGGACTTTCGGTTTCATGCGTTCTCGTGTCTGTTAAAGGAGAAGAGTAAACCAGAGCCGACGTGCTGAAAAATTTGAAGTGGAAACTAGCCAACTTTTCATGAAAATAACAAACATGAAAATTTTGGTATTTGGCTGGAGTCTCCACAAAACCCTCGCCCCTTTTCATGTTGTCTTTGTCCTAGTCTCTGTATTTCAGACCCCCATACGTTGAGCCCGTAGACTGTGGTCTCGGCAATGCCTGTTCGATTAATGAAGACATCGTTTTTTTCTGTCAAACGAAAGATGGAAAAGGGAAATGAAAAGGATAGGCTTCACGTGTAGCGGCTCCCCCATACAGGACTCTTCACACAAAGTGAAAAGAGTAAAGGAACAGGTTTGAGTCACATCTGTCTAATGGCAGACTAGAAGAAATCGGCCATTCAATTTGATGCAACCTTCTAAAGTTGCCCTTTGGAGGGAGACCTACGATGCCTAAAGGTCCCTCGCCAGAACGAGTAGTCAGCGGTTCAAATAGGTAAACGGACTCACAAATCCAGGGCGGCAGCATCTACAGACATCTAGTCATGTAGGCATATCGCAGCCGAGGCTCCTTGTACTTTGCAGGGTGATTGGTATTATTTATATTTTTTAAATTTTATTTTTAGTATGAATATCAAAACACTCAAAAATATAAAGAAAAATTAAGGTTTTTAAAATACACTACCAACGCTTTTCTAAACACATTATTCTAATATAGGTGAAGAGGGAATATATAATCAAAGCACGAATAAGGCACCTTTTCTAACTTAATATTTTAGGGAATGCTTGTGTTTAATTTGTTAGGCATGATTAATATTTTAAAAACAAATCACCGAATTTTAAGTTTGTAATTCGGAATAAAAAATTAAAAAAAAAAGTTCGATCATCGGAGCCCAAGTGCATGCACTCGACAATAAATGTCTATATCTGCAATTGAAAGAATCGAATTCAACAATATATGAGGTACGCAGGCTAGAGGTGGTGGACACGACTTGACAAGTCCACTGCACCCCAAAAAGGAATGACCTTAGCTCTACCCACGAGGTCTTCTCTGTTGTCTCTCGCCCTTTGCTCTTTTTATCTCCACTCGTACTATTCCATGGAAATTTTCTATGATTCGCAATAAGTAACTCTCAAGTTACTTAAATTGTGCTTGTTTTTTAAATTTAAATTGTGTTTGCCGGATCTAATATTAAATTCATATTTTTTTTTTATAAATCTGATATGTTAATATTCAAAATAAAAAATATTATTTTAATATATTTTTAATTAAAATATCTTTTATAAAACAACATTGAATCGCATTATCAAATATATATATATATATATATATATAGTCTAATGCAAAGTTAATTTTTTTTATATCTCAATGAAGAATGGTTTTTTGAGTTAATATGATTATTAACTGGACCATAGAGTTTATTAACACAAATTAATTGATCTTTAGAATATTAAAAATAATTAAATAATCTCTTGACCAACATTGACCATCCCTGTTTAGGGATTAAATTGAATATATCTTTCCTGAGAAACCATAAACTAGGAGGACGATATTCAATTCCATTAAACTAAAAGGATTAACGTGTAAAATCACATCTAGAATTATTCAAGACACCCTTACATACACATACGGCTAAGTGTCTGTCAAACAGTACTTCCTCCCATATTACAACCATGCATGCAAAGCTTTTTCATGCATCCAAGCAAGTACTTTTGCAGTAGTTTTGCTCGATATTTGGCAGGAAAGAGAACACCAAGAGCCACTGAATAATTGAATGGTGCATGGAACACGACAAATTTAGCCTCGCGCAAGAGCCAGGAGGTATAGTCTTAGTTTTTCTTTTTTTCGAAAGATGGAATCTAAATTGTGGAAGATCTAACCATGCTACATCAAGAAACTTATATTAGATTTTAAATTTAAAAATGAATAGTGTTGTAAGTGCTACTACGATGAAAATGTGAAGTGATTGGAAGAATATGTCACAATATTTTTGGGCTACGATCATGTTAAATAATTTGTGGGATTTTGGGTCATGGTGAACCCATTTGATTGAGATGATTAATTTAGGATCTTGGGTCTACAAACATTCCCTTTTGCCTCGGCTACATTATTGTAAAAAGGGAATTTATATTACCTCTAGAGGCCCATTCCCTTTGTTCATTGTTTCATATTTACCATTGTTTTGGGTTGGTGTGGGCAAGTCATGTCAAATAATGGAGGTTCTCGTCTTTTTTCTTTTGATCTGATCTGTTTCAACTAAGATCGAATATCATATTTGATTCGACATCTACTCTTTCTTCTTCTTCTTTTATGATATTGGACTAGCATTGACAACATGCCTCCTAATAGAAAGATTAATATTCGAATTTCATAAATTTTGGGCTATTAAAAGCTTATATAAGTGTTAATTTCAGAATTTATATAATTAATTAAGATGCGTGAAAATTGATCCGAACATTCATGTTGATTCTAAAAAAAATATACCTCCAATTAATAAATAAAAATAATTATCAGCAAACAATCAATACAGTACACATGAATATCAATATGCGGTTATGTATTGCAGTGATTGTGTTGAACTTATTCCTTGATGATAGATGACATCAAACGACTCTTATCAAGTGGTGATAAGTTTGTCTCTTGTTATAAGTATACCACTTTTATTAATTTCAACTGAGGATTTACTATAACTCTTATCACTCTTTTCGGTATCATATTAATTATATTAAAATAAAAAATTATATTTTGTATTTTATACTGCAATTCAATAATCTACTTTAATTTATCATAATATTTAATTTTAATTTTATTAAAAATTGATCTCTTAACACAAATTTCACTATTATATATATTTTTACTCTCACCATAATCTTTAGTGTGAAAGACATATTTATTGAAAAAATACTTATTATAACACCAAATTTGTTGTTCTAGATACAAATAAAGTAATTTTAAACTTTCAGTATTGTCTCTCATGTTATATATTTAGTTAAAGATAAAAATAATTACTGATAAAAAAAAGAAATAAATGTATTTTTGTGTTAGTTACAAATAATTATAAGCATATTTGTGTTTTAAATCACGTTGTGAAATGTTCATCTTATATTTAGAAAGTTTGAGTTTCATTAAGATTTAGATCTTGAAATAATAAGAATTGATGATGCCGCCTATTAAAAAGTTACTGTGAATTTAGCGTAAATAAGAAAACAAGAGAAAATAACTCAAGACTGTAAAATTATAAAATAATTGGTATTTCAATTTCAATTTTTATTCATTTGATTTTTAATTTTTTTGTCTTGGTCATTTTGTAGAAATTTTATTTGTTTTCAGTTTCATTCTTCAATCCCAATTTATCAAATACTATATTTTTTAATTCAATCCTCATTCTTCGTATTTCTATTTTTTCTTCTTGGTCATTTTGTAAAAATTTTATTATTTTCAATTTCATCATTCAAATCAATATTATGCTTTCCAATTTCAACTTTATTGTTTTATTTCTAATTTTTTTCTTGACTTTTTTGTAAAAGTTATTATTTTTTTCAAATTCACCCTTGAATCAAAACATTATTTTTATTTTTATGTCAATTTTGATTCTTATTCTTTTGATTTTTTTATCCTTTTACTAAATTGATTTTTCTTTTCAATTTCACCCTCTAATCAAATATAAAATTTATTTTGTATTTAATTTTTTTTATCCTCATTATTTTAACTGATATATTTTTGTGTGTGTGTATATATATATATTTCAATTTTATTTTTCAATATTTAATTGATTAGAAATTGAATTTTATAGTTTTTTCCATATTAAGTGCTTTAAGTCTAATGATCCGGGTCACAAGTTTAAAAAGATAACATATTTTTTTTTAAAAAAAAAGTTTTATAATCCTCTTTATATTTTTATCAGGTTATTTCAATCTCATGATCTGAATCGCAGATTTGACGAGATATACCAAGTTGGTTTATTTTGATTACATGTTTTTCATGTTACCTTAAATTAACAAAAAAAAATTAATTTTAAAATTTTTAATTCATTTTGGTATTTGAATATTATTTTTTGCATATATATATATATATATATATATAGTGCCGCGACCAAACACAGTTACCTAGGCTAATGTATAACAATACATTTTTATGCGGCATTTCCCTTTTTTTTTCTTTTTTTTTTTTAAAAAAGCTAATGAATTCTCTGCGTCATGAAGTCCAAACTAAAGAATATTTCGTGATCATTGCTCTTGGAAACCATGATTATTTTGACACAACAAACAAACAAACAAATAGCAAGCACATTAATTTGCTGTAATATAAAAGCTGAAAGGAAAGGGCATTGAAGCTATATGAAAATCACTCTCAAGTATAGCTCATTGACACCCAAACCATGTAAATTTGAAATTGGATTCAAATCTCTGCCTTGGGAGTCGCAAAAGAACCACTTATTAAAAACAAAAACGCATAAGTAATCCCATAACCATTTGATGCGATATTAGTACTTAGTTAAAAAATTGCAGAGCTAGCAGACAGAGAAAAGAAAGCCTCATGAAACCCTAATTTGGCCAGCCAGGCAACAGGGGGTTTCTTTTGTAAAGTGGTCGTTGCTGTTGGCACAGGCTACAACATTAGCTAGCTAGGATCATTGTGATGCAACGCCTAAGCAATAAAGTCAGTATATATGGAAAGGTGTTAGCGTTCTACAATCCAGGGTTGGCAGGAAAAGCTCACAGACATAGCTTCGTTGCACAGTGACTGGTTTTTCACCCCTTTCCCCCCCAGTCTGGGATAGATCAATGGCAAAAACAAACCCAGGTAAAAAAAAAAAAAAACAACAGGGATCATGCATTGCAATTGACCCTCCATCCACTTGAACATTCTCTTGCACTTTAACTATTTTTTTTAAAAAAAATAAGTTTTTTTTGTATTTTTAAATAATTTTAATAGGTTGGTGTCAGAAGTAAGTTTTTAAAAAGTAAAAATAAAATATTATTTTAATAGATTAGAAAGATAAAAAAAAAAAAAAAAAAACTATGCGAATGTCTCTTTCCATTCACGACACTTCTCTGTTCAAAAGCATCCAAAGTCAAGATCAGGATCCAGATATTTGTTCAGTGGACTTCGTTGTTACCCTTGTAGACTCGCCAACATTACATTTCCACATCTAATGTTTGTAATCTTCCATTTCAATCCTTTTAGTTTCTAAAATGTTACCTCTAATTTACCATTAAATAGCGTACCTTTTGATTTTATTTATTGATTTATTTTATATTGTATTTTAAATTTATTTTCTGAAAAAAATAAGAGAAAGGAAGAAAACAATTAAAAAAAGGGTCAGTTTTTAATTATTTAGTAGCTATTAGTAAGAGGACAACACTAAAGCTTCTTAAGTCTACGGTGGTGAAATTGGAAAAGGAAACCTTTCAGGATAGAAATAGAACATTAGTGAATCTATAAGGGTAGAATATAGTCCGGCCTTATTTGTACTTATTGTGCCTTTTGATTCTTCTCCTCCTCTCTGTATTTCTTGTTACCTTTCCTTTTCACTCATCATCTCTAACTCTGTGTCCTGATAAAAGGAGCTGGCCTCTGCGTGTGCATGTAGTAGACTTCGAGACCAGAAAGAAAGTGATCTAAAAGGAAGTGTTGAAGAATATGGATCTTCGTTCTAGAAGAGGCAGAGGAGAAAGATCAGAAATGAGCCCAGACAGGGTCAAAGTGTGCATGCAGCAACCAAGGGTCAAACCCATAAAAAAGGTTCAAGTTGTTTACTACCTATCCAGAAATGGCCAACTTGAGCACCCACATTACATGGAAGTTGCCCATTTGGCCAATCAACACCTTCGTTTGAGAGGTGGATTATAACAAGCCAATTGAATTCTTGCTTCTTTCCTTCGTTTCTCAATGTTATTCTTGCCTGTGACATTCCTTTGTTTTTCGTCCTGTACATGATAGATTTCACGGATCGGCTCACAGTTCTCAGGGGAAAAGGCATGCCCTCTCTATATTCTTGGTCTTGCAAAAGGTACATGCTGCTGTTACATGTTGACAGTCTCTGATTGCTTGTGCTAAATTTTCCTTCTACATTTACTGTTTTGATTTTCATTTAGGAGCTACAAGAATGGGTATGTTTGGAATGACTTGGCAGAAAATGATATCATCTATCCATCTGATGGAGCTGAATACGTTCTCAAAGGGTCTGAACTCGTTGAAGGATGCCCTGGTCAGTGTCTCTCTCCATTAAATGATTGTTACAACTTACAAGTTGCACACAGCACTGTATTGGTGGGCTCATTTGTAACATGCATTTCTTTTGCAGAAAGGCTTCAACAACTTCATGTAAGCAATAATAGACAACTAATTCAGGAACCCAATCTCCATGCAAAGAGAAAACAACTTCTGGAACCTATTCAACAGCCCAGACAACTCGAAGAAACGCATGGAACCAAGTACTATCAAGAATATGATGATGAAGAATCACAGGAATCACAAGAAGAATATGAAGATGAAGAGAAAACAAGCTATACAAGCTCGACAACACCCCACTCTCGTTGTTCAAGAGGGGTATCCACAGACGAACTTGAAGAGCAAGTACCCCGCAAAAACCCCACCACTGAGTCAACTCAACATCACTCCCCCCCAGAATCAACACCCTCAATACTTTCTGAGAAGCCCCGTCAAAGCACCAACAATACCTCCAAACGTTTTGAAGACGGTGACCCCGTTGCCATCGAGTCAGCACCGGGTCGTAACTCGGTCTTACTCCAACTCATTTCATGCGGAAACTTGACTGTGGCCAAAGCAAAAAACAATGTGCCTAGTTTAAAGCAACCGGCTGCAGCTGTGACAGTGAACGGTCCCAATGCTAACGTGGTTAAAAGGAGTGTAAGCGATCTTCATAGAGGGGTCTTGTATAAAACTGCAGTTAAGGTTGCTGAGGAAGAGATGATTAGCTACATGTCCGAGAATCCTAGGTTTGGAAATCTACAGTCTGAAGAGAAGGAGTATTTTAGTGGCAGCATTATTGAGTCAATGAGTGAGAACCGAGTTGTGGACGAGCCTGCTTTGAAGAGATCCAATTCCTATAATGAAGAAAGGTTAGTCACCAGTCATTAGTGGTCCTATCTTATAACATTTTTGCAATAATTTGAAGTCTAGTCGAGTTGACTCAGTTCAGTTTGATTTTGACCCTCAAACAGTTTGCATGTTGGCCATCCATGTTAGATGAGACCTTGGTAGCATAGTGGACCAGCTGATATGGATTCCAATTCCTTGACGAGCCAATTATAAATTGGTCCCTATACTTATAATAATAATAATAATGTAATCCCCATAGTTCTTAAAATATCTTAATCCGTTGACTTATCTGGTTGTCAAGTCTGTAACAAAAATCGAGGGAGGGACTAACTAAATGAATGAAATATGGAAACACAGGGATTGATTTATTATTTTTCAGGACTAGAGAACTGTTATTACTTTATTTATTAAGACTACAACGACTGGTTTATCATTTACACTTCTGACTTGACCTTTCGAAAATTACCAAGAAAAGGGTCAAATTAGAGCGGTTGTAGTGGAGGCTTTAATTATTAAAGTTAAAGATTCATATCTTCGACTTTTTGAGGAAAAGAAAGCATAATAACTCCATGGTAAACGCACTGTAACAAATTGAGAATCCTCACTTTTTTACTTTAGTTAATTACCACCAAGTGATGATTATCTGGTTGATCATGGCTAGAAACGGTACCTTCGAAAAGAACGAGCAAAGTTGCTTTTTCCGTTGCTTTAATTTTTCGAACCAACTTTTTTGGTTCCCTGTGTTAGTTTTTGCTAGCTTGTCGATCCGTGATGCTTTGTTTTCCTGTAGTATAATGTATTTTGCTTGCCATTTCTAATCATAGAATTAAATTTAACGTTTTCCCTTTGTTAAAAAACTAACCCAGGTGCACCAAGGCTGGAATGGAGGATGTTCAGGAAGAAGTGAAGGAGAAAGCAGCAAGAGGCAAATGCATCCCTCTCAAAAAATCTTCGTCATCTTCGAAACAAACCAAGAAATGAGTACTGATGTGTCCCATTGAGTGGAAGTGGTTGCAGCATTAATTATTACTAGCAGTTATTAGGGTTTTACCTAGTAGGGTAACTGTGGTGCTGTGGAAATTAATTTGACAAGGATGTTGTAAATCTTGGAATTGGAGACGTTGAGAAATGGAAACCATGGTGCTAGCTGGTGTGATTCCATTCATTACTGTTTGTCTTTGTGTGCTTTAATGAGATTTCGATCATTTTCATTATGACTTCTACCCTTCAATCTGTGGTTCTCATCATGCAACCATCTTCGTTTGCTTTCACTCAACTGATGCATCTTTGATTGGATTCGATGTGGGAAAATTGTTGAGTGGAGAGAGGTTACTGAAAGAAGCCTAGAATTTCCTATCCTTGTGTGTTATTATCACTGTAATCATCATACCAAAGAATCCAACCAAATTTGATGTCTTTGGCACTTGTCAAAGGGCAAATTCATGCAATTAAAGGTCCTCAACGTGATCCATGCTGACAAAGGATATCAACAGACAATCGTATTATTTGACCAATACATGTAACCATCATCTATCCACCATTTGCACCTTCCCTAGAGGGTATTCTTTGACCAACGAGTCCAGCGCCTGCCTTTTTCTTCTTTCTCAGCAAAATTCCAGATGAACTTTTTTTTACTGAGATCCGATGTGTGTAGGCCCGAATGGAGTTGATACAAATTAATCGGGCCTGAGTTAAATAAGTCCAGGACCCACTATCATTCTGTGTTTTCTCCTGATTAGATCCTTGGGATTCTTCTAATCTCCTTGTCCGATAGACGTAACAAAACAAGTCTGACCTCAACTCAGAAAGATCATGAGGCATCAAGCCTAGAATACAGGGGTCCGTAAGGACCTAGCAAGCCTAGGGTCTACTAGGCCCAACAACTATCTTCATCTTGCTGTTTGGACTTCTAGAGGCAGCCTGGTTAAATCCAAATTCCAAGGAACTTCGTAAGAAAATAATCAAGCTTTTAATTAAGAAAAATAAACATAAATTGCTGGTCACGAACTATTGCTAAGATATCAGCGCGACATTTTCGGCTAACCCACGGATGTTGGCCTTGTTGAAGTAGTTTTTCAGCTCAGGATCACTTCCATAACGTTGATCAATGGGTCATGGGCTCATGGCTCATGCAATAAAGCAATTTCAATGCACGTGATTTGATTCGATGTGAGCTAAAAGATCTCCCCAAGACAAGGTACTTGATAAAAGCACCCAAGATTTCCAGGGCATTGCCGAAAACGATGGTATTTGCCCTTCGGATCCACCATAATACGTTAAACTATAATTTTTTTGGGGGGAAATCTAGGCCTACCCCTCTTTGTTTTCCCTTGGATCTGCTTTAATTGCACCAGAAATCTTTTAATATTTCCTCATCCATCAGGTCAGCTTCAATATTTCATAAAATAGAACTTTGATAGAGAATTCTTGGCGCGACTTAAGGAATATTGAAGCAAGCCAACCGGCACCAATTAATTCCTAGAGATAGTAATGCCGCAAGACTTGCTGTATATCTTCTTTTTTTGTACATGTGACAGTACTCTTCCCCTCCTCAATATTAGAGCCACTGCTTACTTATTTTCTCACCCTCAACGAGCAAGCTCTCGCTATAACATAATCACACTCGTTTTACCCTTCACCTTTGTTTCTCATTTTCTCAACTTCTGCTTTCTTAGTTCCTCACTCGATCTTGCCACTAAACCATGGCTAGGCTGTTACTATTTGCCTTGTGTGTGCTCCCTTCACTTGTTAGCGCATGGAGAATGGGAAACCCTTTCCATGTCCGAGGCCGCGTTTACTGTGACACTTGCCAGTGTGGCTTCGAGACCAGAAAAACTACTTACATATCAGGTACGCACGCACGCACTCCTTTTTATCCTCACTAATTCTAATTATTGCAGCTTTTCTCCATACAGATAATGGGTTTTATTCAATATACTATAATATCCGATCGTAGTTCTTGATGAATATTGTGACGTCCTCCAGGTGCAAGGGTTAGAATTGAATGCAAAGACAGAACAGACTTACAGCTTAGATACAGTATGGAGGGTGTGACAGACTCAACCGGGGCATACAAGATTAAGGTTGTGGGCGACCAAGCGGACAGGATTTGCCATGTTGTTCTTGTTGATAGTCCAGTGGCTGACTGCAAAACGGTACACCCAGTACGCAACCGTGCTGAAGTTATTCTAACCCGTTCCAACGGTGCCATTTCTGATCTTCATTACGCTAATTCCTTGGGGTTTGTGAAAGACGAGGCATTGCCTGGGTGTGCTGAATTGGTCAAGAAACTTCTAGAATCCGATGAATAGATCAACAATGAACATTCTTGATAGGCTACCTAGTCCCATCTTTTAATTACTTATGGTGTTCTTCTTGGTTTGATGTTTATTTGTTGGTAGCTTGTCTCTTAGCTCATGAGACTACATATGATGTCATTGTTTGTGCTCACCTATTTTGTTTTGTTTTCATCTACTTGATTAATAATACTAAATTTATGACGAGTGTGTTTATTCCTTTTCTTTTGCTTAGATTGGATCGCTTTTAACATAAAATTTCTTTTCTTGAAATGGTAAATAAGAGGCGTTGATATTTAATTTATTTTTATTATAATTTTAGAAAATAAATTTCATTTAAAATTTAATTTTTAATATTCAAAATGATTTAAACATAAAGTTTCGTTAAAATATTTCAATTGAATTTAATTTAAAAAGTATTAAACATGTTATTAAAAAACATTAAAATTTATATTAGAGTCTCATATGAAAACTGAATCTTTTGAAGTAAAGGATAATATTATTTATTTTCCAATATATTTGAGGAAAAATTGATAAAATCCGAAACTTATGAATCAATTTATAATTGAGTAATACATTTGGTCAATAAATGATTTAATTACTTTTAAATTTTAACACTAGAGGTGTTCGACTAATCTTTTTTGATAAACTAAAAGTACTAAGCTAGAATCAACTCAAATTGTACTAGAAATTGAAAAGAAACAAATTAATAAAGACGACGCCGTTTGGCTCTCTGCCACGGCCCTCGCATGACGAACCTCTCCCTCGTCTGGCTCCTTGAAAAAGGTGACATAGATTTTTTTGGTCCTTCAAGTTTAAGACTTTAGTTATATTTACCCCTCAAGTTTAAATTTAGTCTCACGAGACCTTATGCTCTCAGTTATTGATCAAGTGTGATTCCTCTATGGCTAATGGTTGGAAAGACTGATTAAGAATGTCAATTTTATAAGAATGTGTGTTTTGATTCAGTCATGTGGTAAGAAAAAATAAGAAATATAAAAAAAATTCAGAACCAAAATATAGTTCTTTTCTTCTAAAAAGATTTAAATAATAAAGGAGAGAGAGTGAACTTTTTATTGATTTTGTTTGAATTTTATTTTTGAAGTATTTTGTGTCTTTGTAATTTTAGGTTTTTATTTAAAAAAATAACTAGTTTTCATTTTGATTCTTTTATTTTTATTTTTTATTCAATTTTAATTCTTGTTTTTTTGGTAATAAAATGTTTTTCAAAAATATTTTTCAATTAAAAAATTATTAAAATGATGTTTTTTTTTAACATTAACACATAAAAATTATTGAAAAATATTTTTAAAAAATATCAATTTAATATTTTTCAATAAAAAACAAATTGAATGATAAAAACAAAAAATTCTCTAAATTAATTTGATCATCCATGCGGCATAATTCAAATCAAATCAGGGAGTTTTTGAAATGAACATCATTAAGAAGTTTCTTACATTAGTGATAGATTTGGAATGAATATGGATGGACCGTGTATGACAAATCGTTGAAGCACAAGGTTTTGAGTGACCAAAATTGAAGTAAAGGATCTAAAGTGACCTCTTGTAAGACCTTGAGGGACAATGGAATTTATTTTCACTCCTTTGAAAACGTTCATTTCTGTTCGTGCATCTGTCAACTCTGTCTTTCTTGTAATATCGAGGACGAAGAGTTTTAACTTGTTTGCCATTCGCCAACAATCACTGTTAAGTCTTCTTTCTCTACTTCCAGTCTTTTCTCTACTTTGAGTGTGTGTGTAATTGAAAAGTTTTGGATCGTGATTCTTGTGCGATTCTTTTATGGTGCAATCCTGTTTCTTTTTTTGTTGGGGTAGTTTGATTTGATCATAGGTTTTGTCTTTTATTGAAGCTGAATTTGAAGTGGGATTTTGATTTTGATTACCATGAAAACAAAGAGAAACTTTAATTGGTGCCCCCTTTGCATATGTTCTTTTCCTCTTAATCTTATCATGTTTGATCCACGAAAGGTTTATTTTTTTTTATGATTATTTGAATTTCATGGAACCTGGAACAGTATTTAAGTGAACTGCTCAATGCAGTATGATTTAGTATAGTGAAGAAAATGTAAATTTTCTCCACGGAGAGGAAAAGAGGAGGAAGAAATTTATGGGTTTCAATGAAGTTTCGCTTTTGGTTCGTGCTTAAAGACTAACTGTGTTTAATGGGGGATCGGGTTCTAAATTCTTTTAATTTTTATAGATAAATAATTATAGTAGCATTTGTTTTTGAGCTTATTGTACAATGAATCTTCATGTTTAATTGGTAAAATCGAAATAATTTGTCGGTATTAGATTTTCTATGCTTCTCATATGCTGTTTCTAGGAAAAACGAATCCATTTATGTTTGCTAACATTTTTTTTCCCCTTTACTGTGTTGATATTTTCAGTTTGATAAGGGATGGCAGCTGGCGACTTGCACAGATCCATTAGGACCATTCAGCTCCATGGTGGTAGCAATGATTCTGCCTCTACTAAGGAATTTGGGAATTCCTCATTGAAATTTATCTCAAAGGGTTTTGCAGTAGATGTAAAGTTTCTCAGCAACAGGAGTCGCAGTTTTAGCCACTGCAAAATGCATGTTATTCGTGCAATTTCTTCTCATGCATCAGTGGTGGATCCAATCTGGTCTACTTCACACGTGACCACCAATTTCAATCAGAACACATCAAGTGAGTGCGATGGTTAACTGTTCTTTTATAGTGGACTGTTGTGGTCTTGAATTTGTTACTTATAATGGCCAACGTGGCACATTGCATCATATTCCATCACATATGCTTGCTTAATAAACCTGTTAATGCAATGGCCTTTATGAAATATTATCAGATAACCATGGCAGACCATTCTCAATTTCAACTTTGCTGAATAACAATTTCCGATGTCTGTGATGTCAATTAAATACTTGCTTGTGATCACTTTTTGGCAGTCGAATCTTCCTTGATATTGATCCGCCATGGTGAATCTATGTGGAACGAGAAGAATTTGTTCACTGGTTCTGTTGATGTGCCTTTAACCAAGAGAGGCATAGAGGAAGCCATTGAGGCTGGTGAGCGAATTAGCAGCATACCAGTGAACATGATTTACACATCTGCATTGATTCGTGCACAGATGACAGCTATGCTAGCCATGACTCAACATCGTCAGAAGAAGGTACCTGTGTTCATGCTTCCATAGCATGGCAGAACTTCACTTTACACACACATTTGGCATCTCAAATCTTGTTAGCAAGTCACATGTAGTTATGTCTTCTTTCCATTCCATTTTTCTTGTATTACAATCCCCACATTATTCAATATCGTATTATGAATGGAGCAAACTCAGCTGATGCAGTTTGAGCTGGCATGCGATATCTATCAGTCATGAATAAAGACTTCACTGTAGAGGGACAAAGTGTTCAATCTAAAAAACTTCTTCTGATGCTTTCTTGCCTTTTTTTACTGAAAGAAAAATGTTGCAACCCAGCCCAGCCTCATGAAGAATTCCCATTTGGTGTCTTAATTTTTTTTCAAACAGTACACAACATGTTTAGGTCCAAAATCCTCCATGTTTAGCCCAGTAACTTTTCTCCCCTTCTCGATAGTGTCCCCAGCTCCCACTTTTACTGGAGGTTTCCTGCCTGTCATAATATGGACACACCATTTGTAATAACAAGGCTTATCCATTGTTGTAAAAGGTGCCGTATGTTGGCTGATTTGTTGTTTGACTACCATAGATGGCCCAGAATTTTTCTGTTCCTTTCAAAGCAGGATAATAGCATATACGTCTTCGTGGGCACACCTTTCTGGGGGCTGGGGGGGTTACAAAAGATGTCTTCCCCAGCACGGCTTTACTGAAATATCAACCTCATATCATCAACTATTCATATGCATGCAGAATTCATCTTTTGTCATTTCATAGATTAGCTTTAAAAAATACAGCATATGCATTTAAAGCATGGGTGGGAATTCCCATGTCCTTGATCAACATTCTCTGTTCTCTTTTTACTTTCATTTGGGCTGTATTCTCATGAGCTCAGTGAACATAATGTTGCTCATTAGTTCTTTAGGGTGAATTGGAAATCATGGAGCATGTTACTTAGTTATTTGGTCAGTTACTTGAATATAGTGATCACTTCAAAGTATTAGATGGCTAGTTCTGAGGTCCTCGTAGATTTATCTTTGCAGAACAAATTGTAGGGAAGTTAAAACTAGTTGGCTTCGACTAGTATATAACATTCAGTAGTCAATGGAAATGAACCGATAATTTCAGAATCTACAGAATTATATTTTTTAACCTAATTCATATGTGTACTGTAGATACCCATTATTATGCATGATGAGAGTATACAAGCAAAAGAATGGAGTCAAATTTTCAGTGAAGAAACAATTCAGCAATCTATTCCAGTCATAACGGCTTGGCAATTGAATGAAAGAATGTATAACCTTTTTACTCCTTTCTGTTTCTTTGTATTTTTTTTTAAATAAAATATTTACATTTAAAATTTGCTAGCTACAATGTAATCCATTTTTTCAGGTATGGGAAGTTGCAGGGTCTTAATAAGGAGGAGACGGTTGTAAAATATGGAAAGGAGAAAGTGCATGAGTGGCGTCGAAGTTTCGATAGTCCCCCCCCAAATGGTGAGAGCTTGGAAATGTGTTCTCAAAGAGCTGTTGCCTATTTTAAAGAAAATGTAAGTCCATAAACATTGTATTCCATAATGCTTCTTATTGATACAAATCTCATGAGAGCCTTGAAGGGTGAAGCATAAACATAATGTGTTAGGCATATGCATATAGGGTTTACATGCATCTCTATGGGTTCATCTGATCCATTAGAAACATATATTGCAGATTGAACCCCAACTTCAGAATGGAAGGAACATAATGGTTGCTGCCCACGGGAATTCTCTGAGGTCCATCATTATGTATCTTGAGAAATTAACTTCTCTGGAGGTAATGCACTATTTTCTTAGGATTGCTAAGTGACTAAAAATGCTTTCCTCAATTTGCTCAAGTTTTATTTGTTTGGTAAACAGGTTACCAATTTGGAATTATCTACCGGGGTTCCATTACTTTACATATACAAGCATGGGGAATTTTTGAAGAGGGGCAGTCCTGTTGGACCTACAGAGTATGGAGTTTATGCTTATACCAGGGTATGAACTCTATGCTCTTTGTTGTACTTGGTCGTGTCATTTGTGAATTTTTCGCTCTCAAATTTTCAGTTGTTTGTTCAGATCTTTACTTGTTTGTAGTTCTCAATTACCATCAAAGGCAAGTATGATTGAAGAAATAAAATCCTTAAACTTTGTTTGTTTTGCATTGCTTGAATGAAATAATTGGCATCTGATTTTTGAGTTATCGAAGTCTTTATTCATTGCCAAAAGGTCCATCAGGATGTCAAGAATCATGTTATTTTTTATGCATAGACAAACATGCTCTGTTGTCCATTTGACCTGCTGTACTGTTCTTCATTGATTGAGGCCTTGCCCATCCAGTGAAAATAAAAAGGGCATTATCAAGCATCTTCAGTTCTTCAGTTCTCTTGTTTTTGCTTCTACTTCTAGGTTCCTTGTGTATCCATTTCTTGCTCAACCTGTGTAGAAGCTCTCTTATATCCCTTACCAGCTAGTCGTTTTCATGGTAACAATTTTTTTGAGTTACATTTCAGTAAAGCAACTTGCAGAAAGGAATCTTCTATTAGCTGTTGCAGTCATTACTGAAACAAGTTTTAAGAGGAACAATACGTGTTGATTTTCTACATAATTATATATGTTTCAGTTTGCCTTTGTTTCACCATTACCACCAGCAAGATTGAGATCTGCATTGATTCAAAGCTTGCTGTTTGATGATCCTTGGTATTCATTGAACTTTTCACACTGAAATAACGTAGAAAAATCATGTACCATCTTGCCCACAAAGAATGTTTTCTGTCTAAACATGTCAGAAGTGGCTGATAATCATGTGCCCGCTTGCCCAAGGAGATAGTTTTCAGTTTTTGATCACTTATGTCTGATAAATCACATGCGAACTTTTGAAAAGTACCATTCTAATGGAACTTGAAAATTGAAAGCACGAGCTGTTGTTAGCTTTAGTGAGGGTCAAGAAAGATAAGTAAACCCAAAATCTTGTCTTTGAGGTTATATAAGGGACACGTGCTTTGGATGGACCACAGAGAGGACATGTTTTGGGATGAGAGGGTAATAGTGATATATCTAAGTATTTCATTGTGATAATTAGGAAAAAAAAAAAGGAAAGTGAAATCAGTAGAAAAAGTTCCATTCTCTCAGATAGAATGTCCTAGTTTTGCTCAAGTCTTCCTCAGCATGGGAAAATGAAGTGAAAATGGCTTAAATAACTGTTTCCGTGACTCTTCTTTTAGCTGAGAATGTGTTTGTCATATGAAGTAACATTAATTCATGGCAACATTGGTGTAGACCCTTGTAGGTTGCTTAATGTAGTGTTGTCTTTTTCTGCTACTGTTGGCTGTTTGTTTAGTTTGTCTTTTGCAGTTTCTGTTGGAACTTTATGCTTCAGTCCTGGTTTTGTCGTGGCTCCTATTGCATATAAGCCTAGTTTTTGATATGGAACTTCATTATTACAAAGAATGTATTTAGTTGAATCAGTTTTTTTTTTAACCATCTCTTATTATTAGATCCCATTAATGGCTTGTATGCACGGTAGTTGTTTCTAAAATTCCTTTTTGGTAGACCTGTTTATACAATATGTTGTGCAAAATGTATGTTACTTAGTAAGCAAAAGCAACGATAGTTTACTGAATTTTTTCAATCTCTAAATGGAATTCATGTTCATGAATTTTCTCATGGCCTTGTCGTCAATGCTTTGGTAATTCATCTTGTGGATTAACTTGTTACCTATATGTTAACCTCATTCAAAGATAAAGAGCAGATGATGCCCCTTCAGCATGTGCAAAATGTTCCTTAATAGCGGTTTCTTTCCCTTGCTTTCTTAGCCTGATCTATCACAATTTGTTTTTTGTCCTTCACAATTCACCAGCATATTGTAACATTATCTTTCTTTGAACTGATTTCTGATATCTTATCTGCTTGCTAAATGTTCTTATTGCAGAACTTAGCTCTTTACAGGCAAAAATTGGATGAGATGGTGCAATAGTCAATTCGAAAACCTGGTAAACTTCTTGTTTGATTTTAGATATTGCCAAAGAAATGTGTATTAAGGAAATCACTGTTTAACATCTGATGCGCAGCCTCATCAATTTAATGCTCAATTTTTCTCTATGGTTTTGCAGGGAATAATACACACACACACACACACATATAATTTTCTCCTGGAGATTTCATAAAGCACTTGAAACTTGCTGATGCTTAAAGAGTACAGTTCTTCACTGATTCTACATTGCGCACATATGTGGCTACTACTTTTTCAGTCAAACCACAGTGGTCGTCAAAATGCTAGAGAGTAGTTCATAAGGTAGTTGATGGCTCAATATTAAAAGATTTGGGAATCTTTTTGTACCCGTTCAGGTTGCAAATCTTCTGCTATCATGAAGTGAGATTCAAAGAAATAAAGCTAACAAAGAAACTATGGTCTTACAATTACTAGTTTCTTATAAAATGCTGATGATTGTCGATGGTTGCTGTTAGATCATCTTTCCCACAAGGATGATGGGAAATCGACGCAATGTATTCAACTTTGACTTTGATAATAGAATCATCCTCTGTTGATGGCATGGCAACCAAGACGCCGCCGTACTTGGTCAAACGCTTGTTAGAAAAAGACCAAGACCCTGAATATTTATTGCTGTGGCATTTCACATGAAAAAAAAGTGGAATCTGTCAAAAAATGCAACGCATGTAGACACAATAGCAAATGTTCGGCCGTTGAATTGCAGTTGGAAATGGGTTTTGTATATGAGAACATGTCTTTTGTAGTTGACCCAAAAAATGTGCAGGTTGCGGTGTATCTTGTTTTTCTTCCTTCCAGGCTTGGCCTTGTGGTAGTCGATTTACCATTCCATATATTAATCAATTGACTCCAACTTACGCTAATGAATTTATTCACTCTTAATCATGTGGTAAAGATTTCCTTGACTAAGAAACTGAAATCAAGGTGGACACTGGCATCTTCGTAGTTGACGTTGAAGTGCATTGAACAAAGAAAGCAAGCTAGGTTCAGAAATCTTAAATTTTGTTTATGTTATGAGGGGATTTCATTTTTAAGGGGTACTTGAAGTTGCCAACTGTTAGCGTCCATTGACAATATAGTTGCAGAATTCCTTCTGCTGGTCACGAAGGTGAGGCCTTGGATGATTTGTTAATTTCTAATTCTTGTGATCATCAACGGTGAGGCCTTTTCCATTAACAGGTAAAAACAAATGATGGGTCCTTGTCGATCCATAAAAGAAGTTAGAAGACTCCAATCTATTAAATAAAGGCATTCAAGAAAGTAGTATTATTCAGTTGAGTACATTCAATAAAATTGGATGTGCTTTCGTCAAAAAAAAAAAAAATGGTTGAAAGAGCTCCAAGACACAAGTGATTCTAACCCTAAGAACATGCGTTCTGTTCTCATCATCTCAGATACGATAGGTCAACTCTTGCAGGGTATTGTTCGGCTACTCCTTTGGTCATGTAAATGAGGAGGATATATACGATCTGTTTTCTCATTGTGCCTGCTCAGAAGCCGTGTGTAGTTCAATTCTGCAGAAGAATGGGGTCCGCAGAAGAATGAGGGGTGTAGAAATATTGGTGAATGGGCAGCAGAATTGGTCTGGATATCATGGAATGTTATTTGTGTATGGAATTGGAAGAGAAGGAACAGTGCCCTGAATCATGCAGATGTTTAGCTACAAAATACAAGATTATAATTTTGCAAGAAGCATTTACGAATAAAAGCAAAGAAGAGCAGGGACTTGACACTGTGCTCCTGTACAAGATTTCAAGCTCAGCTCTTGCCGGGTATAAACAATTTCTCGAGGCCATTAGACTTGGAAAAAACCCATGAATTAACTGTGGTGCACTTGCGAGAAACTTCTTATCAGAGGACCTGCGCACCCCAGTGTTAGTCGGGGCTCCGTCTGGATATCTTATGCTAATAAAAAAAAAATAAAATCTAAGAATGAATGCTGAAGTAGTACTCTGCTGTTTGTTGCAACTTGGATGTCCATATAAATTTTATTTTCTTGCAAAAATTGTCATCGATTTTGTTGTTACCAAAACATCTATGGATAAACAGAAGCATTTGAATTTTAAAATTTAATCAGAATTATAAGGAGCAGATATTCTCTATCTGAGGCTGACAAGGGTTTTATATATATATATATATATCTTCTCTCTTTTCACTTTTTTTAGAATGGTTATATTTTGTTTTTCTTAATAAAAAAAGTAAGATAAAATCTTAAAATTGGGAATTATGGATATATTATAATATTTAGCTCGGCATTTTACGCATAAACTTGGCCGATTGATTGTGTATCCACCACCGATTGCGGTTGTCCTGGTGACTCCGGTTTCTTCAATAACAGGGAAGACCATCTCCCTTATGTGGCAGAAAATCTATTGGATTTGGAGGTTTTTTTTTTTTAAGAAAAAAATAAACAGCTAAGAAATTGTAAAGCATGACTCATTGGTTTCTCTTTTTAACAGTCTTTAAGTTCCCCGAAAGCATTGGCACCAAAATCTCATTCTTTCGTAACAAGATCACAAAAACTCATCTTTCCATAATTATTTTGACAGAAATAAATAAAAGAATCCACCAAAATTCTTCAGAATTCACCATCTCAGCAAACCCAGAAATTCCCCCCCCCCCCCTTTTTTCTCTTAAAATCTTCAATCAACATTTTGTTTTTGGTAAAGATATTTAATTAATTTAAAATAGGTTCTTGATATGTTTCAAACACGAACATTTAAAGTTTGACATAAATTCCAATTCGTTTCTATGCATTAATAAATGATTTCAAAGTCAAATAGACAAGCGCAAAGATAGAGATGACCAAAGCCAAAAGCCCTAGCAATGCCACCTCTGATGATTCTGCCAAGAATGAAAAGAAAAAGAAGGTATTGTATTTTTCATTATTTGATCCTTCTTAGCTTGTTTCCTGTCATAATACATTGATTTTGTTCATTGATTCTCAAATTCTTTCAAACGAGAATAAAGGCTTATATATATATATATATTGTTTCATTGCCTTGAACAATTCTTCTGGTGCAGTCTATTATTCCAAAGATTTTCAGTTCAAAAAGAAACAATAGAAGTGGTTCCAATGATGATGATATACTTGGATCAGAAGGCAGTGGAGTTTCTCTTGGTATTCCTCTCTTTGACTGAATCATCTTAATTATGTCTTACTTCACATATAATATAAATTCAATTGACGCCTATATAATATACACACATGTTAATGTATTTCTTTTTTCTTTTTTCTTTTTTCTTTTTTTATTCTGGGTTTGGTGGGCAGATGTGGAGAAGAATATTGCCGCAAGGAAGAAAACATTCACAGAGGCATCCCCCTTGATGAGAAAAAGTTTCTCAGGTATGTGTGTATAATAAATATATTAGGTGTATTTACTCGTATTTTCCATGCTAATATATGTTAGATGCATGCATAGTGCTTTATTTCTTTTATACCATAAAATTAATTGAAGCCACAATTTGAAAAACTTGCGTTACATTAACAGTAGCTGGCTAGGGTTGTCGCTTTTGATTGAATCTTTACATCTTTTGGGTACAAGCCACGTACACATCAAAATAAGTCCAAGTTAGCCTTATCCTCTATTTCACTATCCTGGTGGCTAACCTAACATCAATGAAGTGTTGATCATTGGCTTGATATTTGTAAACTAAAAGGAAGAAAATAAAATGGAGATATGGGGAGTTTTTCATGTATGATAGCGACCCTTTAGTCCGTATCATTTGAAAACGATGATTTTGGACTTTAGGATTTACTCAGAGTAAAACATGGTGTTGGTTTTTCTTATCTGCCTGCAGAAAGACGGAACAGTTCCGGGAGTGAAGGTCTAAATTCATCAAACTTTGATCAATCTATGGCACCAGCAACAGAAATTAAAGAACTCAGGTGTGGATTCTTATCATTTCTTGGTTAAGTAAATTCTCTTATATGTCGACCTTTTCTGCTTCTGGTCAGTCTCATGTTGCACATATCTTATAGAAAAAATCATATCGTTGGATTGCAGGATATGTGTTGCAACATGGAACGTGGGAGGCAAGACACCCGACCCTGGCCTCAACCTTGAAGATTTCTTGCAGGTTGAAGATTCTGCTGATATTTATGTCTGCGGGTATGAAGAACACACGTTAATGATCTATTTAGCTTTTATTCTATGTCAAGGTGACAAAAAGTGACAAATGGAAAACATGCAAAATTTAATGTGATGACAACTTCCATTTGAGTCAATAGATTCTTTCTTGATGTTTTTTACTGGTTCAGAATCTTTGAGATGAGATCTGTTTGGTGCAACTTGTCTAAAGTTCATACTCTTCAGGTTTCAGGAAATTGTTCCACTCAATGCTGGAAATGTATTGGTGATTGAAGATAATGAGCCTGCAGCAAGATGGCTAGCTCTTATAAGCCAAGCACTTAACAAACCACTGCATGATTTCACGAACTATTATTCCGACTCAAGCCATGGTTCAAGAGGCCTCAACAGCAATAAAGACTCGAAATCACATAACTTCTTTCATAAGCCTTCTCTGAAAGTGCTTAGCAAAAATTACAGGGCAGATAGTAGCCTACTCAAGATCTGCAATTGTCACGAGGAGTCCCAACCTAGAGAGAGGCAGAGAACAAGAAAACTTAGCGACCCCATCAACAAACTAGAATCAGCAAAGGAACTTCATCGTCGTCCAGAAAGCTGTGCCGATGACATGCTTTATATTCCTGACATGCCTACCTCACCTTCCTCACCGACCAACGGGACCTATAACCTTATTGCAAGCAAGCAAATGGTTGGAATTTTTCTTTCAGTGTGGGTTAGAAAGGAGTTGGTGCCTCACATTGGTCATCTCAGGGTAGATTCTGTTTGTAGAGGAATAATGGGTCGTCTTGGCAACAAGGTAAGCTGAGTATAGTACTAAATGCTCATCCTTGAGCTAAGCCTCCTTGGCCAAGAAATGTAGGGCCAAATTGGAATATTAAAGTTGCCCCTATCATTTTCTTGAAAAAGGATCATCAATTACCAGAAAGAAAAAAGAGAATTTCCATTTAATATGATTCGATCCTCCCTGTTGTGTTAGATGGACAACTATCATCAAAATCTCTTGATCTTATCATGTGTCAGCAAGCTTGGTTATTTTTAATTAACAAAATGGCACGTTCTGATTCAGACTATTAATTTGAGAGGCTTGAGCCTGGAAATATCCAGAGAAGGAGAAAAGTATTATTAATTTGAAGTGCATGTGCAATTAATAAATCTTGTATGCATTTGAAGTTTGATCGGTGAAGTCTTACATTGCAGGGATGTATATCAATAAGCATGTCATTGCACCAAACGAGCTTTTGCTTCGTGTGCAGTCACCTGGCTTCTGGGGAGAAGGAAGGCGATGAACTAAAGAGGAACGCTGATGTAGCTGAGATCCTCAAGAGCACACAATTCCCCAAGATTTGCAAGCATAGACCTCGTCGAGCCCCTGAACGAATAGTTGATCATGAGTGTGTTAGAGTTTTCGTATTATTATTATTATTTTTCATTTCCAATTCTGTAGGTGTAATATCCAATCTTTTAACTTGGGGCCTTCTGTTTTTAATACTGCAGCCGTATAATTTGGCTAGGAGATTTAAATTATCGAGTAGCTTTGAGTTACGAGGAAACAAAGGTTCTGTTGGAGGATAATGACTGGGACACCCTGCTGGAGAAGGATCAGGTCTGTTGCTTAAATCTATTTCTCAATATCACAAAAAAAAAAAAAAGCAAGCCGTGAGTCCCCACGCCTTGTCTGTCGTTGTAGTCAATGTCATTTCACCATTAATTTACTGTTGGAAGTAACCTTAACAATAGGCATCCTTTTCTTGACTCTTCTCTGAAACTACACATCATGTTTAATTATTCAGCAATTGATTGTTGGATCATCCATCTAAAAGTTTAAGAGATAATCTGGACTGATCTTTCATGTTTACGCTAGACAAGATATCTAAATCAAGTCTCCCTAAATCGTCACAGAGGTCACAGGAAGTCAAGCCTGCTTCAATTTGTCTAAAGCTTATTATTAGCACAAGCACAGGAGAATGGGATGATCATGCTCTGTGATTCTTTCTAATATTTAAAGCCTAGGAAATTAGAAGCTTAACAGGAAGGAAGATGCTGTTGTTTGACAGGAGATTTTACATCCTTATTTGACTTGGTTTAATGCATTTACTTCAGTTGAATATTGAAAGAGAAGCAGGGAGAGTATTCAAGGGTTTCAAAGAAGGACAGATCTTGTTCGCTCCTACTTACAAGTACACACAAAACTCAGATTCTTATGCTGGAGAAACTGTCAAATCCAGAAGGAAACGTCGAACACCAGCATGGTATTTACTCTTCTAGTATTAACTGTATAAACTACTAATGAAGAAAAGAACAGAAAAATTCATTGCTTGAAGCTCGT
>Ga0325410_1001587_pt1 | contig 25186 bp, 29 predicted proteins | sample PopdelMetagenome_16_FD_206182 | JGI IMG/M metagenome (GOLD analysis project Ga0325410, IMG submission 206182) | Populus deltoides microbial communities from Bellville, Georgia, United States - Xylem-PdIQD-R3 | ecosystem: Host-associated > Plants > Phyllosphere > Stem > Wood/Secondary xylem...
TAATACCTCTCTCTCTCTCTCTCTCTCTCTCTCTCTCTCTCTCTCTATATATATATATATATATATATATATATATATATATGTATTTTCCTTTGGGTGTTTACAGAAACTCCTGAAAAAATTTGAGGGCGATCCAACGATCGGATCAAAAGTTATGGCCCATTGGAACCGCTACGCTGGTCCGGAGCGGAGAGACCTTTGCATCACCGAGTAGCGATTCCACATCTACTCCAATGAAAACGGCCTCCGAAAACTCCTGTAAAAATTTGAGGGCAATCCAACGGTTGGATCAAAAGTTATGGCCCTTTGGAATCGGTACGCTGGTCTCGAGCGCAGAGACCTCCACCTGACCGAGTAGCGATTCCACATCTACTTCAAGGAAAACAGCGTCTGGAAACTCCTGTAAAAATTTGAGGGCGATCCAACGGTTGGATCAAAAGTTACGGCCCTTTCGAGCCGAAACGCTAGTCTCGAGCGCAGAGACCTCCGCCTCACCGAATAGCTATTCCACATCTACTCCAAGGAAACCCGCTTCTCGAAACTACTGTAAAAATTTGAGGGCGATCCAACAGTCGGATCAAAAGTTACGGCCCTTTCGAATCGGTACTCTCATCTCTAGCGAAGAGACCTCCGCCTCACCAAGTAGCGATGCCATATCTACTTCAAGGAAAAAGGCCTCCAAAATCTCCTGAAAAATTTGATGGCGATGCAACGGTCGGATAAAAAATTATGGCCCTTTCGAACCTGTACGCTGGCTGGAGCGAAGTGACCTCCGCCTTACCGAGTAGCGATTCCGCATCTACTAAAAGGAAAACGGCCTCGGGAAACTCCTGTAAAAATTTGAGGGCGATCCAATGGTCGGATCAAAAATTGTAGCCCTCTCGAACCGGTACACTAGTTTCGACCGCAGAGACCTCCGTCTCACCGAGTAGCGATTCCACATCTACTCCAAGGAAAACCGCTTCCAGAAACTCCCGTAAAACTTTGAGGGCGATCTAACGGTCGCATTAAAAGTTATGGCCCATTCGAACCGCTACGCTGTTCCGAAGCGGAGAGACCTCTGCATCACCGAGTAGCGATTCCACATCTACTCCAATGAAAACGACCTCCGGAAACTCCTGTAAAAATTTGAAGGCGATCCAACGGTTGGATCCAAAGTTACGGCCCTTTCGAGCCGAAACGCTGGTCTCGAGCGCATAGACCTCCGCCTGACCGAGTAGCGATTCCACATCTATTGCAAGGAAAACAGCTTCCGGAAACTCCTGTAAAAATTTGAGGGCGATCCAACGGTCGGATCAAAAGTTACGGCCCTTTCGAACCGGTACTCTGGTCTCTAGCAAAAAGACCTCCGCCTCATCGAGTAACGATTCCACATCTACTCCAAGGCAAACGGCCTCCAGAATCTCATGGAAAAATTTAAGGGCGATCCAACAGTCGGATAAAAAATTATGGCCCTTTTGAACCTGTATGCTGGCCGGAGCGAAGTGACCTCTGCCTTACCGAGTAGCGATTCCCCATCTACTAAAAGGAAAACGGCGTCCGGAAACTCCTGTAAACATTTGAGGGCGATCCAACGGTCGGATCAAAAGTTACGGCCCTTTCGAACCGGTACTTTAGTCTCTAGCGAAGAGACCTCCGCCTCATCGAGTAGCGTTTCCACATCTACTCCAAGGAAAACGGCCTCCAGAATCTCCTGTAAAAATTTGAGGGCAATCCAACGGTCGGATCAAAAGTTACGGCCCTTTCGAACCGGTACTCTGGTCTCTAGCGCAGAGACCTCCGCCTCATCAAGTAGCGATTCCACATCTACACCAAGGCAAACGGCCTCCAGAATCTCCTATAAAAATTTGAGGGCGATCCAACGGTCGGATCAAAAGTTACGGCCCTTTCGAACTGGTACGCTGGTCTCGAGCGTAGAGACCTCCGCCTCACCGAGTAGCAATTCCACATCTACTCCAAGGGAAACGGCCTCCAGAAACTCCTGTAAAAATTTCAGGGCGATCCAAAGGTTGAATCAAAAGTTACGGCCCTTTCGAACCGGTACGCTGGTCTCTAGCGAAGAGACCTCCGCCTTACCGAGTAGCGATTTTACATCTACTCCAATGAAAACGGCCTCCGGAATCTCTTGTAAAAATTTTTGGGCAATCCAACGGCCAGATCAAAAGAAACGACCCTTTCGAACCGGACTCTTGTCTCTAGCGAAGAGACTTCCGCCTCATAGAGTAGTGATTCCACATGTATTGTAAGGAAAACGGCGTCCGGAAACTCCTGTAAAATTTGAGGGCGATCCAACGGCCAGATCAAAAGTTACGGCCCTTTCGAACCGGTACTCTAGTCTCTAGCGAAGAGACCTCCGCCTCACCGAGTAGCGATTCCACATCTACTCCAAGGAAAACAGCTTCCGAAAACTCCTGTAAAAATTTGATAACGATCCAACGGTCAGATTAAAAGTTACGGCCCTTTCGAACCGGTACTCTAGGCTCTAGCGATGAGACCTCTGATTCAACGAGTAGCTATTCCATATCTACTCAAAGGAAAACAGCTTCGGGAAACTCCTGTAAAAATTTTAGGGCGATCCAATGGCCGGATCAAAAGTAACGACCCTTTCGAACCGGACTCAAGTCTCTAGCGAAGAGACCTCCGCCTCACGGAGTAGCGATTCCACATCTACTGCAAGGAAAACGGCGTCCGGAAACTCCTGTAAAAATTTGAGGGCAATCCAACGGTCGGATCAAAAGTTATGGCCCTTTCGAACTGGTACGCTGGTCTGGATCGGGGAGACCTCCGCATCACCGAGTAGGGATTCCACATCTACCTAAAAAAAAACGGCCTCCTGAATCTCCTGTAAAAATTTGAGGGCGATCCAACGTTCGGATCCAAAGTTACGGCCTTTTCGAACCGATACGGTAACCGAGTAGCGATTCCACATCTACTCCAAGGAAAACAGATTCTGGAAACTCCTGTAAAAATTTGAGGGCGATCCTACGGTCGGATCAATAGTTACGACCCTTTCGAACCGGTCCGCCGGTCTCGAACGCAGAGACCTCCGCCTCACCGAGTAGCGATTCCACTTCTACTCCAAGGAAAACAGCTTCTGGAATCTCCTGTAAAAATTTGAGGGCGATCGAACGTCGGATCAAAAGTTACGGCCCTTTCAAACCGGTACGCCGGTCTCGAGCGAAGAGACCTCCGCTTCATGGAGTAGCGATTCCACATCTACCGCAAGGAAAACGGCGTTTGGAAACTCCTGTAAAAATTTGAGGGCGATCCAACGGTCGGATCAAAAGTTACTGCCCTTTCGAACCGGTACGCTGGTCTCGAGCGCAGAGACCTCCGCCTCACCTAGTAGCGATTGCACATCTACTCCAAGGAAAACAGCTTCTGGAAACTCCTGTAAAACTTTTAGGGCGATCCAACGACGGTATGAAAAGTAATGACCCTTTGGAACTGGTACGCTGGTCTCGAGTGCAGAGACCTCCGCCTCACCGAGTAGCGATTCCACATCTACTGCAAGAAAAACGGCGTCCAGAAACTCCTGTAAAAATTTGAGGGCGATCGAACGGTCAGATCAAAAGCTAAGGCCCTTTCCAACCGGTACGGTGGTCTGGAGCGGGGAGACCTCCGCATCACCGAGTAGCGATTCCACATCTACCTCAAGGAAAATGGCCTCCGGAATCTCCTGTAAAAATTTGAGGGCGATCCAACGATTGGATCAAAAGTTATGGCCGTTTCGAAACGGTACGCTAACCGAGTAGCGATTCCACATCTACTGCAAGGAAAACAGATTCTGGAAACTCCTGTAAAAATTTGAGGGCGATCCTACGGTCGTAACAATAGCTACGACCATTTCGAGCCGCAACTCTTGTCTCCAGCGAAGAGACCTCCACTTCACCGAGTAGCGATTCCACATCTACTCTAAGGAAAACGGCTTTTGGAAACTCTTGTAAAAATTTGAGGGCGATCCGACGGTCGGATCAAAAGTTACGGCACTTTCGAACCAGTACTCTTGTCTCTAGTGAAGACACCTCCGCCATATGCAGTAGCGATTCCACATCTACTGCAAGGAAAACGGCGTCCGGAAACTCCTGTAAAAATTTGAGGGCGATCCAATGGTCGGATCAAAAGTTACGGCCCTTTCGAACCGGTACGCTGGTCTCGAGCGCAGAGACCTACGCCTCACCGATTAGCGATTCCACATCTACTCCAAGGAAAACGGTGTCCGGAAACTCCTGTAAAAATTGGAGGGCGATCCAACGGTGGGATCCAAAGTTACAGCCCTTTCGAACCGGTACTCTCGTCTCTAGCGAAGAGACCTCCGCCTCACCGAGTAGCGATTCCACATCTATTGCAAGAAAAACGGCGTCCAGAAACTCCTGTAAAAATTTGAGGGCGATCCAACGGTCGGATCAAAAGCTAAGGCCCTTTCCAACCGGTACGGTGGTCCGGAGCGGGGAGACCTCCGCATCACCGAGTAGCGATTCCAAATCTACCTCAAGGAAAATGGCCTCCAGAATCTCCTGTAAAAATTTGAGGGCGATCCAACGGTTGGATCAAAAGTTATGGCCGTTTCGAAACGGTACGCTAACCGAGTAGCGATTCCACATCTACTGCAAGGAAAACAGATTCTGGAAACTCCTGTAAAAATTTGAGGGCGATCCTACGGTCGTAACAATAGCTACGACCATTTCGAGCCGCAACTCTTGTCTCCAGCGAAGAGACCTCCACTTCACCGAGTAGCGATTCCACATCTACTCTAAGGAAAACGGCTTTTGGAAACTCTTGTAAAAATTTGAGGGCGATCCGACGGTCGGATCAAAAGTTACGGCACTTTCGAACCAGTACTCTTGTCTCTAGTGAAGACACCTCCGCCATATGCAGTAGCGATTCCACATCTACTGCAAGGAAAACGGCGTCCGGAAACTCCTGTAAAAATTTGAGGGCGATCCAATGGTCGGATCAAAAGTTACGGCCCTTTCGAACCGGTACGCTGGTCTCGAGCGCAGAGACCTACGCCTCACCGATTAGCGATTCCACATCTACTCCAAGGAAAACGGTGTCCGGAAACTCCTGTAAAAATTGGAGGGCGATCCAACGGTGGGATCCAAAGTTACAGCCCTTTCGAACCGGTACTCTCGTCTCTAGCGAAGAGACCTCCGCCTCACCGAGTAGCGATTCAACATCTACTCCAAGGAAATCGGCCTCCGGAATCTCCTGTAAAAATTGGAGTGCGATCCAACGGTCGGATCAAAAGTTACGGCCCTTTCCAACCGGTACGCTAGTCTCGAGCGCAGAGACCTCCGCCTCACCGATTAGCGATTCCACATCTACTCCATGGAAAACGGTGTCCGGAAACTCCTGTAAAAATTTGAGGGCGATCCAACGGTGGGATCCAAAGTTACGGCCCTTTCGAACCGGTACTCTTGTCTCCAGCGAAGAGACCTCCGCCTCACCGAGTAGCGATTCCACATCAACTCCAAGGAAAACAGCTTCTGGAAACTCCTGTAAAAATTTCAGGGCGATCAAACGGTCTGATCAATAGTTACAGCCCTTTCGAACCGGTACTCTCGTCTCTAGCGAAGAGACCTCCGCCTCACCGAGTAGCGATTCCACATCTACCTCAAGGAAAATGGCCTCCCGAATCTGCTGTAAAAATTTGAGGGTTATTCAACGGTAGGGTCAAAAGTTACGGCCCTTTCGAACCGGTACGCTAACCGAGTAGCGATTCCACATCTACTCCAAGGAAAACAGATTCTGAAAACTCATGTAAAAATTTTAGGGCGATACAACGGTCGGATCAAAAGTTACGGCCCTTTCGAACCGGTACTCTCGTCTCTAGCGCAGAGACCTCCTCCTCACCGAGTAGCGATTCCACATCTACTGCAACGAAAACGGTGTCCGGAAACTCCTGTAAAAAATTCAGGGCGATCCAAAGGTCGAATCAAAAGTTATGGCCCTTTTGAACTAGCACTCTAGTCTCTAGCGCAGAGACCTCCGCCTCACGGAGTAGCGATTCCACATCTATAACATGGAAAACGGCGTCCGGAAACTTCTGTAAAAATTTGAGGGCGATCCAACTGTCGGATTAAAAGTTAGGGCCGTTTCGAACCGGTACGCTGGTCCGGAGCGGGGAGACCTCCGCATCACCGAGTAGCGATTCCACGTCCTTCTGCAAGGAAAACTGCGTCCGGAAACTCCTTTAAAAATTTGAGGGCGATCCAACGGTCGGATCAAAAGTTAGGACCCTTTCGAACCGGTACTCTAGTCTCTAGCGCAGAGACTTCTGCCTCACAGAGTAGCGATTCCACATCTAATGCAAGGAAAACGGCGTCCGGAAACTCCTGTAAAAATTTGAGGGCGATCCAACGGTCGGATCAAAAGTTACGGCCTTTTCGAACCGGTACGCTGGTCTCGTGCGCAGAGACCTCCGCCTCACCGAGTAGCGATTCCACATCTACTCCAAGGGAAACAGCTTCTGGAAAGTGTTGTAAAAATTTTAGGGCGATCAAACGGTCGGATCCAAAGTGACGGCCCTTTCGAACCGGTACTCTCGTCTCTAGCGAAGAGACCTACGCATCACCGAGTAGCGATTCCACATCTACTCCAAGGAAAACCTCCTCCGGAATCTCCTCTAAAAATTTAACGGCGATCCAACGGTTGGATCAAAAGTTATTGCCCTTTTGAACCGGTACGCTGGTCTCGTGCGAAGAGACCTCCGCCTCACCGAGTAACGATTCCACATCTACTCCAAGGAAAACCTCCTCCGGAATCTCCTCTAAAAATTTAACGGCGATCCAACGGTTGGATCAAAAGCTATGGCCCTTTCGAACCGGTACGCTGGTCTCGTGCGTAGAGACCTCCGCCTCACCGAGTAACGATTCCACATCTACTCCAAGGAAAACGGCCTCCGGAATCTCCTGTAAAAATTTGAGGGCAATCCAATGGTCGGATCCAAAGTGACGGCCCTTTGGAACAGGTACGCTGGTCCGGAGCGGAGAGACCTCCGCATCACTGAGTAGCGATTCCACATCTACTCCAAGGAAAACGGCATCCAGAAACTCCAGTAAAAATTTGAGGGCGATCCAACGGTAGGATAACAAATTATAGCCCTTTCGAACAGATATGCTGGTCTCGTGCGCAGAGACCTGCGCCTCACCGAGTAGCGATTCCACATCTACTCCAAGGAAAACCTCCTCCGGAATCTCTTCTAAAAATTTAACGCCGATCCAACGGTTGGATTAAAAGTTATGGCCCTTTCCAACCGTACGCAGGTCTCGAGCGCAGAGATCTCCGCCTCACTGAGTAGCGATTCCACATCAACTCCAAAGAAAACAGCTTCTAGAAACTCCTGTAAAAATTTTAGGGCGATCCAACGGTCGGATCCAAAGTGACGGCCCTTTAGAACCGGTACTCTAGTCTCTAGCGTAGAGACCTCCGCCTCACCGAGTAGCGATTCTACATCTACTCCAAGGGAAACGGCCTCCGGAATCTCCTGTAGAAATTTGATGGCGATCCAACGGTCGGATCAAAAGTTACGGCCCTGTCGAACCGGTACTCTCGTCTCTAGCGAAGAGACCTCCACATCGCTGAGTAGCGATTCCACATTTACTCCAAGGGAAACGGCCTCCAGAATCTCCTCTAAAAATTTGATGGCTATTAAACGGGCGTATCGAAAGTGACGGCCCTTACGAACCGGTACTCTCGTCTCTAGCGAAGAGACCTCCGCCTCCCTGAGTAGTGATTCCACATCTACTCCAAGGAAAACGGCCTCTAGACACTCCAGTAAAAATTTGAGGTCGATTCAACGGTAGGATAAAAAATTATGGCCCTTTCAAACCGGTACGCAGGTCTCGAGCGCAGAGATCTCCACCTCACCGAGTAGCGATTCCACATCAACTCCAAAGAAAACAGCTTCTGGAAACTCCTATAAATATTTTAGGGCGATCCAACGGTCGGATCCAAAGTGACGGCCCTTTCGAACCGGTACTCTAGTCTCTAGCGCAGAGACCTCCGCCTCACCGAGTAGCGATTCCACATCTACTCCAAGGAAAACGGCCTCCGGAATCTCCTGTAAAAATTTGAGGGCCATCCAACGGTCGGATGAAAAGTAACGGCCCTTTCGAACCGGTACGCTGGTCTGGAGCGGAAAGACCTCCGCGTCACCGAGTAGCGATTCCACATCTACTCCAAGGAAAATGGCATCCAGAAACTCCAGTAAAAATTTAAGGGCGATCCAACGGTAGGATAAAAAATTATAGCCCTTTCGAACAGGTACGCTGGTCTCGTGCGCAGAGACCTCCGCCTTACCGCGTAGCGGTTCCAGATTTACTCCAAGGAAAACCTCCTTAGGAATCTCCTCTAAAAATTTAACGGCGATCCAACGGTTGGATCAAAAGTTATGGCCCTTTCGAACCGTACGCAGGTCTCGAGCGCAGAGATCTCCGCCTCACCGAGTAGCGATTCCACATCAACTCCAACGAAAACAGCTTCTGGAAACTCCTGTAAAAATTTTAGGGCGATCCAACGGTCGGATCCAAAGTGACGGCCCTTTACAACCGGTACTCTAGTCTCTAGCGCAGAGACCTCCGCCTCACCGAGTAGCGATTCTACATCTACTCCAAGGGAAACGGCCTCCGGAATCTCCTGTAGAAATTTGATGGCGATCCAACGGTCGGATCAAAAGTTACGGCCCTGTCGAACCGGTACTCTCGTCTCTAGCGAAGAGACCTCCACATCGCTGAGTAGCGATTCCACATCTACTCCAAGGAAAACGGCCTCCAGAAACTCTAGTAAAAATTTGAGGTCGATCCAACAGTGGGATAAAAAATTATGGCCCTTTCAAACAGGTACGCTGGTCTCGAGCGCAGAGACCTCCGCCTCATCGAGTAGCGATTCCACATCCTCCTGCAAGGAAAACTGCGTCCGGAAACTCCTTTAAAAATTTGAGGGCGATTAACGGTCGGATCAAAAGTTAGGGCCCTTTTTTCGTACCAGTACTCTAGTCTCTTGCGCAGAGACCTTCGCCTCATAGAGTAGCGATTCCACATCTAATGCAAGGAAAACGGCGTCCGAAAACTCCTGTAAAAATTTAAGGGCAATCCAACGGTCGGATCCAAAGTTATGGCCCTTTAAAACCGGTACTCTAGTCTCGAGCGCAGAGACCTCCGCCTCACCGAGTAGCGATTCCACTTCCTCTTGCAAGGAAAACTGCGTTCGGAAACTCCTTTAAAAATTTTAGGGCGATCCAACGGTCGGATCCAAAGCGACGACAATTTTGAACCGGTACTCTAGTCTCTAGCGCAGAGACCTCCGCCTCACGGAGTAGCGATTCCACATCTAATGCAAGGAAAACGGCCTCTGGAATCTCCTGTAAAAATTTGAGAACAATCCAATGGTCGGATCAAAAGTTACGGCCCTTTCGAACCGCTACGCATGTCTCGAGCGCAAAGACCTCTGCCTCACCGAGTAGCGATTCCACATCTACTCCAAGGGAAACAGCTTCTGGAAAGTGTTGGAAAAATTTTAGGGCGATCAAACGGTCGGATCCAAAGCGACGGCAATTTCAAACCGGTACTCTCCTCTCTAGCGAAGAGACCTCCGCATCACCGAGTAGCGATTCCACATCTACTCCAAGGAAAACTGCCTCTAGAAACTCCAGTAAAAATTTGAGGGCGATCCAACGGTAGGATAAAAAATTATGGCCCTTTCGAACAGGTACGGTGGTCTCGAGCGCAGAGACCGCCGCCTCACCGAGTAGCGATTCCACATTTACTCCAAGGAAAACGGCCTCCGGAATCTCCTGTAAAAATTTGAGGGCAATCCAACGGTCGGATCCAAAGTTATGGCCCTTTCAAACCGGTACTCTAGTCTCGAGCGCAGAGACCTCCGCCTCACCGAGTAGCGATTCCACATCTACTCCAAGGGAAACAGCTTCTGGAAAGTGTTGTAAAAATTTTAGGGCGATCAAACGGTCGGATCCAAAGCGACGACAATTTTGAACCGGTACTCTCGTCTCTAGCGAAGAGACGTCCGCATGACCGAGTAGCAATTCCACATCTATTCCAAGGAAAACGGCCTCTGGAATCTCCTGTAAAAATTTGAGAACAATCCAATGGTCGGATCAAAAGTTACGGCCCTTTCGAACTGCTACGCATATCTCGAGCGCAAAGACCTCCGCCTCACCGAGTTGCGATTCCACATCTACTCCAAGGGAAACAGCTTCTGGAAAGTGTTGGAAAAATTTTAGGGCGATCAAACGGTCGGATCCAAAGCGACGGCAATTTCAAACCGGTACTCTCATCTCTAGCGAAGAGACCTCCGCATCACCGAGTAGCGATTCCACATCTACTTCAAGGAAAACTGCCTCCAGAAACTCCAGTAAAAATTTGAGGGCGATCCAACGGTAGGATAAAAAATTATGGCCCTTTCGAACAGGTACGGTGGTCTCGAGCGCAGAGACCTCCGCCTCACCGAGTAGCGATTCCACATCCTCGTGCAAGGAAAACTGCGTCGGGAAACTCTTTTAAAAATTTGAGGGCGATCCAACGGTCGGATCAAAAGTTAGGGCCCTTTCGAACCGGTACTCTAGTCTCTAGCGCGGAGACCTCCGCCTCACGGAGTAGCGATTCCACATCTAATGCAAGGAAAACGGCGTCCGGAAACTCTTGTAAAAATTTGAGGGCGAGCCAACGGTCGGATCAAAAGTTACAGCCTTTTCGAACCGGTATGCTGCTCTCGTGCGCAGAGACCTCCGCCTCACCGAGTAGAGATTCCACATCTACTCCAAGGGAAACGGCCTCCGAAATCTCCTGTAAAAATTTCATGGAGATCCAACGGTCGAATCAAAAGTTACTGCCCTTTTGCACCGGTTATCTCGTCTCTAGCACAGAGACCTCCGCCTCACCGAGAAGCGATTACACATCTACTCCTAGGAAAACCTCCTCCGGAATCTCCTTTAAAAATTTAACGGCGATCTAACTGTTGGATCAAAAATTATGCCCTTTCAAACCGGTACGCAGGTCTCGAGCGCAGAGATCTCGGCCTCATCGAGTAGCGATTCCACATCAACTCCAAAGAAAACAGCTTCTGTAAACTCCTGTAAAAATTTTAGGGCGATCCAACGGTCGTATCCAAAGTGACGACCCTTTCGAACCGGTACTCTAGTCTCTAGCGCAGAGATTTCCGCCTCACCGAGTAGCGATTCCACATTTACTCCATGGAAAACGGCCTCCGGAATCTCCTGTAAAAATTTAAGAGCGATCCAATGGTCGGATCAAAAGTTACTCCCCTTTCGAACCGTTACGCAGGTCTCGAGCGCAAAGACCTCCGCCTCACCGAGTAGCGATTCGACATCTACTCGAAGGGAAACAGCTTCTGTAAAGTGTTGTAAAAATTTTAGGGCGATCAAACGGTCGGATCCAAAGCGATGGCAATTTCAAACCGGTACTCTCCTCTCTAGCGAAGAGACCTCCGCATCACCGAGTAGCGATTCCACATCTACTTCAAGGAAAACTGCCTCCGGAATCTCCTCTAAAAATTTAACGGCGATCTAACTGTTGGATCAAAAATTATGCCCCTTCAAACCGGTACGCAGGTCTCGAGCGCAGAGATCTCGGCCTCATCGAGTAGCGATTCCACATCAACTCCAAAGAAAATAGCTTCTGTAAACTCCTGTAAAAATTTTAGGGCGATCCAACGGTCGTATCCAAAGTGACGACCCTTTCGAACCGGTACTCTAGTCTCTAGCGCAGAGATTTCAGCCTCACCGAGTAGCGATTCCACATTTACTCCATGGAAAACGGCCTCCGGAATCCCCTGTAAAAATTTGAGAGCGATCCAATGGTCGGATCAAAAGTTACTCCCCTTTCGAACCGTTACGCAGGTCTCGAGCGCAAAGACCTCCGCCTCACCGAGTAGCGATTCGACATCTACTCGAAGGCAAACAGCTTCTGTAAAGTGTTGTAAAAATTTTAGGGCGATCAAACGGTCGGATCCAAAGCGACGGCCCTTTCGAACCGGTACTCTCGTGTCTAGCGAAGAGACGTCCGCATCACCGAGTAGCCATTCCACATCTACTCCAAGGAAAACGGCCTCCGGAATCTCCTTTAAAAATTTGAGAGCGATCCAATGGTCGGATCAAAAGTTACGGCCCTTTCGAACCGCTACGCGGGTCTCGAGCGCAAAGACCTCCGCCTCACCGAGTAGCGATTCCACATCTACTCCAAGGAAAACAGCTTCTGGAAAGTGTTGTAAAAATTTTAGGGCGATCAAACGGTCGGATGAAAACTGACGGCCCTTTCGAACCGGTACTCTTGTCTCTAGCGAAGAGACCTCCGCATCACCGAGTAGCGATTCCACATCTACTCCAAGGAAAACGGCCTCCAGAAACTCCGGTAAAAATTTGAGGATGGTCCAACGGTCGGATCAAAAATTACGGCCCTTTCGTGCCACTACGCTGGTGTCGAGCGGAGAGACCTCCGCCTCACAGAGTAGCGATTCCACATCTACTCAAAGGGAAAAGGCGTCCGGAAACTCCTCTAAAAATTTGAGGGCGATCCAACGGTCGGATCAAAAGTTACGGCCCTTTCGAACCGGTACGGTGGTCTCGAGCGTAGAGACCTCCGCCTCACCGAGAATCGATTCCACATCTAATGCAAGGAAAACGGCCTCCGGAATGTCCTGTAAAAAAATTTGAGGGCAATCCAATGGTCGGATCAAAAGTTACGGCCCTTTCGTACCAGTACGCCGGTCTCGAGCGGAGAGACCTCCGCCTCACAGAGTAGCGATTCCACATCTACTCAAAGGGAAAAGGCGTCCGAAAACTCCTCTAAAAATTTGAGGGCGATCCAACGGTCGGATCAAAAGTTACGGCTCTTTCGAACCGGTACGCTGGTCTCGAGCGTAGAGACCTCCGCCTCACCGAGAATCGATTCCACATTTACAGCAAGGAAAACGGCCTCCGGAATCTCCTGTAAAAATTTGAGGGCGATCTAACGGTCGGATCAAAAGTTAGGGCCCTTTTGAACCGGTACTCTCATCTCTAGCAAAGAGACCTCCGCCTTACCGTGTAGCGATTCCACATTTACTGCAAGGAAAACGGCGTCCAGAAACTCCTGTAAAAATTTGATAGCGATCCAACGGTCGGATCAAAAGGTACGGCCCTTTCGAACCCGTAACCTAGTCTCGAGAGCAGAGACCTCCGCCTCACCGAGTAGGGATTCAACATCTACTGCAAGGAAAACGGCGTCCGGAAACTCTAGTAAAAATTTGAGGGCGATCCAACGGTCGGATCAAAAGCTACGGCTCTTTCGAACCGGTACGCTGGTCTCGAGCGTAGAGAACGCCGCCTCACCGAGTAGCGATTCCACATCTTCTGCAAGGAAAACAGCGTTCAGAAACTCCTGTAAAAATTTTAAGGCGATCCAACAATCCGATCAAAAGTTACGGCCCTTTCGAACCGGTAACCTGGTCTCGAGAGCAGAGACCTCCGCCTCACCGAGTAGCGATTTCACATCTACTGCAAGTAAAACGGCGTTCGGAAACTCTTGTAAAATTTAAGGGCGATCAAACGGTCGGATCAAAAGTTACGGCCCTTTCATACCAGTACGCTGGTCTCGAGCGTAGAAACCTCCGCCTCACGGAGTAGCGATTCCTCAACTACTCCAAGGGAAACGGCGTCTGGAAACTCCTATAAAAATTTGAGGGCGATCCAACGGTCGGATCAAAAGATACGGCCATTTCGAACCGGTACAGTGGTCTCGAGCGCAGAGACCTCCGCCTCACCGAGAATCGATTCCACATCTACTGCAAGGAAAACGACCTCCGGAATCTCCTGTAAAAATTTGAGGGGGATCGAACGGTTGGATCAAAAGTTACGGCCCTTTTGAACCGGTACTCTCGTCTGTATCGAAGAGACCTCCGCCTCACCGAGTAGCGAATCCACATCTACTCGAAGGAAAACGGCCTCCGAAATCTCCTGTAAAAATTTAAGGGCGATCCAACGGTCGGATCAAAAGTTACGGCCCTTTTGAACCGGTACTCTCGTCTGTATCGAAGAGACCTCCGCCTCACCGAGTAGCGAATCCACATCTACTCGAAGGAAAACGGCCTCCGAAATCTCCTGTAAAAATTTAAGGGCGATCCAACGGTCGGATCAAAAGTTACGGCCCTTTCGAACCGGTAACCTGGTCTCGAGAGCAGAGACCTCCACTCATCGACTAGCGATTCCACATCTACTGCATGGAAAACGGTGTCCGGAAACTCCTGTAAAAATTTGAGGGCGATCCAACGGTCGGATCAAAAGTTATGGCCCTTTCGTACTGGTACTCTCGTCTCTAGCGAAGAGACCTCCGCCTCACCGAGAATCGATTCCACATCTGCTGCACGGAAAACGACCTCCGGAATCTCCTGTAAAAATTTGAAGGTGATCTAACGGTCGGATCAAAAGTTACGGCCCTTTTGAACCGGTACTCTCGTCTCTAGCGAAGAGACCTCCACCTCACCGAGTAGCAATTGCACATCTACTCTACGGAAAACACGTTTCGGAAACTCCTGTAAAAATTTGAGGGCGATCCAACGGTCGGATCAAATGTTACAGCCCTTTCGAACTGGTACGGTGGTGTAGAGCGTTGAGACCTCCGTCTCACCGAGTAGCGATTCCATATCTAGTCAAAGAAAAACGGCCTCCGTAATCTCCTGTAAAAATTTGAGGGCGATCCAACGGTCGGATCAAAACTTACGGCACTTTCAAACCCGTAAACTGGTCTCGAGAGCAGAGACCTCCGCCTGACCGAGTAGGGATTCAACATCTACTGCAAGGAAAACGGCGTTCAGAAACTCCTGTAAAAATTTGAGGGCGATCCAACTGTCGGAGCAAAAGTTACGGCCCTTTCGAACCGGTACGCTGATCTCGAGCGCGGAGACCTTCGCTTCACCGAGTAGGGATTCCACATCTACTCCAAGGGAAACGGCATCCGGAAACTCCTCTAAAAATTTAAGGGCGATCCAACTATCGGATAAAAAGTTACGGGCCTTTCGAACCAGTACGCTTGTCTCGAGCGCGGAGACCTCCGCCTCACCAAGTATCGATTCTGCATCTACTGCAAGGAAAACGTCCTCCAGAATCTCCTGTAAAAATTTGAGGGCGATCCAATGGCGGATCAAAAGTTACGGCCCTTTCGAACCGGTAACCTGGTCTCGAGAGCAGAAACCACCGAGTAGCGATTCCACATCTACTGCAAGGAAAACGGCGTCCGCAAACTCCTGTAAAAATTTAAGGGCGATCCAACGGTCGGATCAAAAGTTACGGCCCCTTCTTACCGGTACGATGGTCTCGAGCGCAGAGACCTCCGCCTCGCCAAGAATTGATTCCACATCTACTGCAAGGAAAACGGCGTCCGCAAACTCCTGTAAAAATTTAAGGGCGATCCAACGGTCGGATCAAAAGTTACGGCCCCTTCTTACCGGTACGATGGTCTCGAGCGCAGAGACCTCCGCCTCGCCAAGAATTGATTCCACATCTACTGCAAGGAAAACGGCCTCCGGAATCTCCTGTAAAAATTTGAGGGCGATCCAACGGTCGAATCAAAAGTTACGGCCCTTTCGAACCGGTATGGTGGTCTCGAGCGTAGACACCTCCGCCTCATCGAGTATCGATTACACATCTACTGCAAGAAAACTGCGTCCGGAAACTCCTGTAAAAATTTGAGGGCGATCCAACGGTCTGATCAAAAGTTACGGCCCTTTGGAACCGGTACTCTCGTCTCTAGCAAAGAGACCTCCCCCTCACCGAGTAGGGATTCCACATCTACTCCAAGGGAAACGGCCGCCGGAATCTCCTGTAAAAATTTGTGGGAGATCCAACGCTCGAATCAAAAGTTACGGCCCTTTCGAACCGGTACTCTTGTCTCTAGCGAATAGACCTCCGCCTCACCGAGTAGCGATGCCACATCTACTGCAAGGAAAACAGCGTCCGGAAACTCCAGTAAAAATTTGATGGCGATCCAACGGTCATATCAAAAGTTACGGCCCTTTCGAACCGGTGACCTGGTCTCGAGAGCAGAGACCTCCGCCTCTCCGAGTAGCGATTCCACATCTACTGCAAGGAAAACGGCGTCCGGAAACTCTTGTAAAAATTTGAGGGCGATCCAACGGTCGGATCAAAAGCAACGGCCCTTTCGAACAGGTACGCTGGTCTCGAGCGCAGAGACCTCCGCCTCACCGAGTATCGATTCCGTATGTACTGCAAGGAAAACGGCCTCCAGAATCTCCTGTAAAAATTTGAGGGCGATCCAACGACGGATCAAAAGTTACAGCCCTTTCGAACCGGTAACCTGGTGTCGAGAGCAGAAACTTCCGTGTAGCGATTCCACATCTACTGCAAGGAAAACGGCGTCCGGCAACTCCTGTAAAAATTTGAGGGCGATCCAACGGTCGGATCAAAAGTTACGGCCCTTTATAACCGGTACGCTGGCTGGAGCGAAGTGACCTCCGCCTTACCGAGTAGCGATTCTGCATCTACTCCAATAAAAACAGCCTCCGAAAACTCCTGTAAAAATTTGAGGGCGATCCAACGGTCGGATCAAAAGTTATGCCCTTTCGAACTGGTACGCTGGTCTCGAGCGCAGAGACCTCCGCCTCACCGAGTATCGATTCCACATTTACTCCAAGGGAAACGGCCTCCAGAATCTCCTCTAAAAATTTGATGGCGATTAAACGGGCGTATCGAAAGCTACGGCCCTTTGGAACCGGTACTCTCGTCTCTAGCGAAGAGACCTCCGCCTCACCGAGTAGTGATTCCACATCTACTCCAAGGCAAACGTCCTCCGAAATCTCCTATAAAAATTTGAGGGCGATCCAACGGTAGGATCAAAATTTACGGCCCTTTCGAACCGGTACTCTCGTCTCTAGTGAATAGACCTCCGCCTTACCGAGTAGCGATTCCACATCTACTGCAAGGAAAATGGCGTCCGGAAACTCCTGTAAAAATTTGATGGCGATCCAACGGTCGTATCAAAAGTTACGGCCCTTTCAAACCAGTAACCTGGTCTCGAGAGCAGAGACCTCCGCCTCACCGAGTACCGATTTCACATCTACTGCAAGTAAAACGGCGTCCGGAAATTCTTGTAAAAATTTGAGGGCGATCCAACTCTCGGATAAAAAGTTACGGCCCTTTCGAACCGGTACGCTGGTCTCGAGCGCAGAGACCTCCGCCTCACCGAGTATTGATTCCGCATGTACTGCAAGGAAAATGGCCTCCGGAATCTCCTGTAAAAATTTGAGGGCGATCCAACGACGGATCAAAAGTTACGGCCCTTTCGACCTGGTAACCTGGTCTCGAGAGCAGAAACCACCGAGTATCGATTCCACATCTACTGCAAGGAAAACGGCGTCCGGAAACTCTTGTAAAAATTTGAGGGTGATCCAACGGTCGGATCAAAAGCAACGGCCCTTTCGAACAGGTACGCTGGTCTCGAGCGCGGAGACCTCCGCCTCACCGAGTAGGGATTCCACATCTACTCCAAGGGAAACGGCGTCCGGAAACTCCTCTAAAAATTTGAGGGCGATCCAACGGTCGGATAAAAAGTTACGGCCCTTTCGAACCGGTACGCTGGTCTCGAGCGCAGAGACCTCCGCCTCACCGAGTATCGATTCCGTATGTACTGCAAGGAAAACGGCCTCCAGAATCTCCTGTAAAAATTTGAGGGAGATCCAACGACGGATCAAAAGTTACAGCCCTTTCGAACCGGTAACCTGGTGTCGAGAGCAGAAACTTCCGTGTAGCGATTCCACATCTACTGCAAGGAAAACGGCGTCCGGCAACTCCTGTAAAAATTTGAGGGCGATCCAACGGTCGGATCAAAAGTTACGGCCCTTTATAACCGGTACGCTGGCTGGAGCGAAGTGACCTCCGCCTTACCGAGTAGCGATTCTGCATCTACTCCAATAAAAACAGCCTCCGAAAACTCCTGTAAAAATTTGAGGGCGATCCAACGGTCGGATCAAAAGTTATGCCCTTTCGAACTGGTACGCTGGTCTCGAGCGCAGAGACCTCCGCCTCACCGAGTATCGATTCCACATTTACTCCAAGGGAAACGGCCTCCAGAATCTCCTCTAAAAATTTGATGGCGATTAAACGGGCGTATCGAAAGCTACGGCCCTTTGGAACCGGTACTCTCGTCTCTAGCGAAGAGACCTCCGCCTCACCGAGTAGTGATTCCACATCTACTCCAAGGCAAACGTCCTCCGAAATCTCCTATAAAAATTTGAGGGCGATCCAACGGTAGGATCAAAATTTACGGCCCTTTCGAACCGGTACTCTCGTCTCTAGTGAATAGACCTCCGCCTCACCGAGTAGCGATTCCACATCTACTGCAAGGAAAATGGCCTCCGGAATCTCCTGTAAAAATTTGAGGGCGATCCAACGACGGATCAAAAGTTACGGCCCTTTCGACCTGGTAACCTGGTCTCGAGAGCAGAAACCACCGAGTATCGATTCCACATCTACTGCAAGGAAAACGGCGTCCGGAAACTCTTGTAAAAATTTGATGGCGATCCAACGATTGGATCAAAAGTTACGGCCTTTTATAACCGATACGCTGGTCTAGAGCGCTGAGACCTCCGCCTCACCGAGTAGCAATTCCACATCAACTCTACGGAAAATAGGTTTTGGAAACTCCTGTAAAAATTTAAGGGCGATCCAACGGTCGGATCAAAAGTTACGGCCCTTACGAACCGGTACGGTGGTCCAGAGCGTTGAGACCTCCGCCTCACCGAGTAGCAATTCCACATCTACTCTAAAGAAAATGGCCTCCGGAATCTCCTGTAAAAATTTGAGGGCGATACAACGGTCGGATCAAAAGTTACGTCCTTTTCGAACTGTTAACCTGCTCTCGAGAGCAGAGACCTCCGCGTCACTGAGTAGCGATTCCACATCTATTACATGGAAAACTGCGTGCGGAAACTCCTGTAAAAATTTGAGGGCGATCCAACGGTCGGATCAAAAGTTACGGCCCTTTCAAACCGGTACGGTGGTCTCGAGCGTAGAGACCTCCGTCTCACCGAGAATCGATTCCACATTTACTGCAAGGAAAACGGCCTCCGGAATCTCCTATAAAAATTTGAGGGCGATCTAACGGTCGGATCTAAAGTTACGGCCCTTTTGAACCGGTACTCTCGTCTCTAGCGAATAGACCTCCGTCTCACCGACAATCGATTCCACATTTACTGCAAGAAAAACGGCCTCCGGAATCTCCTGTAAAAATTTGAGGGCGATCGAACGGTCGGATCAAAAGTTACGGCCCTTTTGAACTGGTACTGTCATCTCTTGCGAATAGATCTCCGCCTCACCGAGTAGCGATTCCACATCTATTTTAAGGAAAACAGGTTGCAGAAACTCCTGTAAAAATTTGAGGGCGATCCAACGGTCGGATCAAAAGTTACGGCCCTTTCCAACCGGTTCGGTGGTCTAGAGCGCTGAGACCTCCACCTCATCGAATAGCGATTCCACATCTACTCTACGGAAAACCGGTTTCTGGAACTCCTGTAAAAATTTGAGGGCGATCCAACGGTCGGATCAAAAGTTACGGCCCTGTTGGAACCGGTACTCTCGTTTCTAGCGAAGAGACCTCCGCCTCACCGAGTAGCGATTTGACATCTATTGCAAGGAAAACGGCGTCCGGAAACTCCTGTAAAAATTTGAGGGCGATCCAACGGTCGGATCAAAAGTTACGTCCCTTTCGAACCAGTAACCAGGTCTCGAGAGCAGAGACCTCCGCCTCACCGAGTAGCGATTCCACATCTACTGCAAGGAAAACGGCGTCCGGAAACTCCTGTAAAAATTTGATGGCGATCCAACGGTCGGATCAAAAGTTACGGCCCTTTCGATTCGGTAACCTGGTCTCGAGAGCAGAGACCTCCGCCTCAGCGAGTATCGATTCCACATCTACTAAAGGAAAACGGCGTCCGGAAACTCTTGTAAAATTTGAGGGCGATCCAACGGTTGGATCAAATGTTACAGCCCTTTCGAATCGGTACGCTGGTCTCGAGCGCAGAGACCTCCGCCTCACCGAGTAGCGATTCCACATCTACAAAAAGGAAAACGGCGTCCGGAAACTCCTGTAAAAATTTGAGGGCGATCCAACGGTCGGATCAAAAGTTACGGCCCTTACGAACCGGTACGATGGTCTCGAGCGCAGAGACCTCCTCCCCACCGAGCAGCGATTCCACTTTTGCTGCAAGGAAAACGGCGTCCGGAAGCTCGTGCAAAAATTTGAGGGCGATCCAACGGTCGGATCAAATGTTACAGCCCTTTCGAATCGGTACGCTGGTCTCGAGCGCAGAGACCTCCGCCTCATCAAGTAGCGATTCCACATCTACTCCAAGGGAAACGGCCTCCAGAATCTCCTGTAAAAATTTAAGGGCGATCCCACGGTCGGATCAAAAGTTACGGCCCTTTTGGAACCGGTACTCTCGTCTCTAGCGAAGATACCTCTGCCTCACCGAGTAGCGATTCCACATCTACGGCAAGGAAAACGGCGTCCGGAAACTCCTGTAAAAATTTGAGGGCGATCCAACGGTCGGATCAAAAGTTACGGCCCTTTCGAACCGGTACGCTGGTCTAGAGCGCTGAGACCTCCGCCTCACCGAGTAGCGATTCCACATCTACTCTACGGAAAACAGGTTTCTGCAACTCATGTTAAAATTTGAGGGCGATGCAACGGTCGGATCAAAAGTTACGGCCCTTTCGAACTGGTAACCTGCTCTCGAGAGCAGAGACATCCGCGTCACCGAGTAGCGATTCCACATCTATTACATGGAAAACTGCGTGCGGAAACTCCTGTAAAAATTTGAGGGCGATCCAACGGTCGGATCAAAAGTTACAGCCCTTTCAAACCGGTACGGTGGTCTCGAGCGTAGAGACCTCCGTCTCACCGAGAATCGATTCCACATTTACTGCAAGGAAAACGGCCTCCGGAATCTCCTATAAAAATTTGAGGGCGATCTAACGGTCGGATCTAAAGTTACGGCCCTTTTGAACCGGTACTCTCGTCTCTAGCGAATAGACCTCCGTCTCACCGACAATCGATTCCACATTTACTGCAAGAAAAACGGCCTCCGGAATCTCCTGTAAAAATTTGAGGGCGATCGAACGGTCGGATCAAAAGTTACGGCCCTTTTGAACTGGTACTGTCATCTCTTGCGAATAGATCTCCGCCTCACCGAGTAGCGATTCCACATCTATTTTAAGGAAAACAGGTTGCAGAAACTCCTGTAAAAATTTGAGGGCGATCCAACGGTCGGATCAAAAGTTACGGCCCTTTCCAACCGGTTCGGTGGTCTAGAGCGCTGAGACCTCCACCTCATCGAATAGCGATTCCACATCTACTCTACGGAAAACCGGTTTCTGGAACTCCTGTAAAAATTTGAGGGCGATCCAACGGTCGGATCAAAAGTTACGGCCCTGTTGGAACCGGTACTCTCGTTTCTAGCGAAGAGACCTCCGCCTCACCGAGTAGCGATTTGACATCTATTGCAAGGAAAACGGCGTCCGGAAACTCCTGTAAAAATTTGAGGGCGATCCAACGGTCGGATCAAAAGTTACGTCCCTTTCGAACCAGTAACCAGGTCTCGAGAGCAGAGACCTCCGCCTCACCGAGTAGCGATTCCACATCTACTGCAAGGAAAACGGCGTCCGGAAACTCCTGTAAAAATTTGATGGCGATCCAACGGTCGGATCAAAAGTTACGGCCCTTTCGATTCGGTAACCTGGTCTCGAGAGCAGAGACCTCCGCCTCAGCGAGTATCGATTCCACATCTACTAAAGGAAAACGGCGTCCGGAAACTCTTGTAAAATTTGAGGGCGATCCAACGGTCGGATCAAATGTTACAGCCCTTTCGAATCGGTACGCTGGTCTCGAGCGCAGAGACCTCCGCCTCATCAAGTAGCGATTCCACATCTACTCCAAGGGAAACGGCCTCCAGAATCTCCTGTAAAAATTTAAGGGCGATCCCACGGTCGGATCAAAAGTTACGGCCCTTTTGGAACCGGTACTCTCGTCTCTAGCGAAGATACCTCTGCCTCACCGAGTAGCGATTCCACATCTACGGCAAGGAAAACGGCGTCCGGAAACTCCTGTAAAAATTTGAGGGCGATCCAACGGTCGGATCAAAAGTTACGGCCCTTTCGAACCGGTACGCTGGTCTAGAGCGCTGAGACCTCCGCCTCACCGAGTAGCGATTCCACATCTACTACAAGGAAAACTGTGTCCGCATACTCCTCTAAAAATTTGATGGCGATCCGACGGTCGGATCTTTTGATACAGCCATTTCGAACTGGGACGGTGGTCTCGAGCGCAGAGACCTCCGCCTCACCGAGAATCGATTCCAAATCTACTCTAAGGGAAACGACGTCCGAAAACTCCAGTAAAAATTTGAGAGCGATCCAACGGTCGGATCAAAAGTTACGGCCCTTTCGAATCGCTAACCAGGTCTCGAGAGCAGAGACCTCCGCCTCACCGAGTAGGGATTCTGCATCTACTGCAAGGAAAACGGAGTCCGGAAACTCCTGTAAAAATTTGAGGGCGATCCAACGGTCGGATCAAAAGTTACGGCCCTTTCGAACCGGTTCGGTGGTCTAGAGCGCTGAGACCTCCACCTCACCGAGTAGCGATTCCACATCTACTCTAAAGAAAACAGCCTCCGGAATCTCCTGTAAAAATTTAAGGGCGATCCAACAGTCAGATCAAAAGTTACGGCCTTTTCGACCCGGTTCGGTGGTCTAGAGCGCTGATACCTCCGCCTCACCGAGTAGCGATTCCACATCTACTCTAAAGAAAACAGCCTCCGGAATCTCCTGTAAAAATTTAAGGGCGATCCAACAGTCGGATCAAAAGTTACGGCCTTTTCGACCTAGTAACCTGGTCTCGAGAGCAGAGACCTCTGCCTCACCGAGTAGCGATTCCACATCTACTGCATGGAAAACGGTGTCCGGAAACTCCTGTAAAAATTTGAGGGCGTCCGGAAACTCTTGTAAAAATTTGAGGGCCATTCAACGGTAGGATCAAAAGTTACGGCCCTTTTGAACCGCTACTCTCGTCTCTAGCGAAGAGACCTTCGCCTCACCGAGTAGCGATTCCACATCTACTGCATGGAAAACGGCGTCCGGAAACTCCTGTAAAAATTTGAGGGCGATCCAACGCTCGGATCAAAAGTTACGGCCCTTTCGTACCGGTACTCTCGTCTCTAGGGAAGAGACCTCCGCCTCACCGAGTAGCGATTTCACACTTTCTGCAAGGAAAACAGCGTTCCGAAACTCCTGTAAAAATTTGAGGGCGATCCAAATATCGGATCAAAAGTTACGGCACTTTCGAACCGGTAACCTGGTCTCGAGAGCAGAGACCTCCGCCTCACCGAGTAGCGATTCCACATCTACTGCATGGAAAACGGCGTTTGGAAACTCCAGTAAAAATTTGAGGGCGATCCAACACTCAGATCAAAAGTTACGGCCCTTTCGAACCGGTACTCTCGTCTCTAGCGAAGAGACCTCCTCCTTACCGAGTAACGATTCACATCTACTGCAAGGAAAACGGCTTTCACAAACTCCTGTAAAATTTGAGGACGATCCAACGGTCGGATCAAAAGTTACAGCCCTTTCGAACCGGTACGCTGGTCTCGAGCGCTGAGACCTCCGCCTCACCGAGTAGCGATTCAACACCTACTCCAAGGGAAACGGCCTTCGGAATCTCCTGTAAAAATTTGAGGGCGATCCAACGGTCGGATCAAAAGTTACGGCCCTTTCGAACTGGTACGCTGGTCTAGAGCGCTGTGACTTCCGCCTCACCGAGTAGCGATTCCACATCTACTCTACGGAAAACAGGTTTCTGAAACTCCTGTAAAAATTTAAGGGCGATGCAACGGTCGGATCAAAAGTTACGGCCATTTCGAACCGGTACTCTCGTCTCTAGCGAAGAAACCTCTGCCTTACCGAGTAGCGATTTGACATCTACTGCAAGGTAAACAGTGTCCGCAACTCCTGTAAAAATTTGAGGGCGATCTAACGGTCGGATCAAACGTTACGGCCCTTTCGAACCGGTATGGTGGTCTCAAGCGCGGACATCTCCGCCTCACCGAGTAGCGATTTGACATCTATAGCAAGGAAAACGGCGTCCGGAAACTCCTGTAAAAATTTGAGGGCGATCCAACGCTCTGATCAAAAGTTACGGCCCTTTCGAACCGGTACTCTCGTCTCTAGCGGAGAGACCTCCGCCTCACCGAGTAGCGATTCCACATCTACTGCAAGGAAAACGGCTTTCACAAACTCCTGTAAAATTTAAGGACGATCTAACGGTCGGATCAAAAGTTACAGCCCTTTCGAACCGGTACGCTGGTCTCGAGCGCTGAGACCTACGCCTAACCGAGTAGCGATTCCACACCTACTCCAAGGGAAACGGCCTTCGGAATCTCCTGTAAAAATTTGAGGGCGATCCAACGGTCGGATCAAAAGTTACGGCCCTTTCGAACTGGTACGCTGGTCTAGAGCGCTGTCACTTCCGCCTCACCGAGTAGCGATTCCACATCTATTCTAAAAAAAAGGGCCTCCGGAATCTCCTGTAAAAATTTGAGGGCGATCCAACAGTCGGATCAAAAGTTACGGCCCTTTCGTACCGGTACGGTGGTCTCGAGCGCGGAGCTCTCCACCTCACCGAGTAAGGATTTGACATCTATAGCAAGGAAAACGGCGTCCGGAAACTCCTGTAAAAATTTGAGGGCGATCCAACGGGCGGATCAAAAGTTACGGCCCTTTCGAACCGGTACGCTGGTCTAAAGCGCTGAGACCTCCGCCTCACAGAGTAGCGATTCCACATCTACTGCAAGGAAAACGGCGTCCGGAAACTCCTGTAAAAATTTGAGGGCGATCCAACGGTCGGATCAAAAGTTACGGCCCTTTCGAACCGGTACGCTGGTCTAGAGCGCTGAGACCTCCGCCTCACCGAGTAGCGATTCCACATCTACTGCAAGGAAAACGACGTCCGGAAACTCCTGTAAAAATTTGAGGGCGATCCCACGGTCGGATCAAAAGTTACGGCCCTTTCGAACCGGTACGCTGGTCTAGAGCGCTGAGACCTCCGCCTCACCGAGTAGCGATTCCACATCTACTCTACGGAAAACAGGTTTCTGCAACTCATGTTAA
>Ga0325410_1001589_pt1 | contig 25175 bp, 14 predicted proteins | sample PopdelMetagenome_16_FD_206182 | JGI IMG/M metagenome (GOLD analysis project Ga0325410, IMG submission 206182) | Populus deltoides microbial communities from Bellville, Georgia, United States - Xylem-PdIQD-R3 | ecosystem: Host-associated > Plants > Phyllosphere > Stem > Wood/Secondary xylem...
TTGTGTCTATCTTGATCCCGTTTTGTTTTCATTTGCATGGAACTAAATAAGTCTTTATAGTTATTCTGATTTTATTTGCTTTTTGTTTATATCTTTAGTGAGGTCACTTCTTCTTCTTTCATGTCATTTCAAACTCGATTTGGTTGGGCTTTTTGGGTGGGTTTAGTCAATTTTAGCCTTGAACTTTTTATATATTTCATATTGGTTTTTATAGGAGGGTATATGGTAGATTTGTTTTTGGACTTCTCTCATGGGTTTTACTTGTCTCTCTTTCTCTTAACTCTTTTTGCTATGTTTTTTCTTTGTTTATTTTTTTTCAACTATGATGGCTTGTGTGCCTTCTATTTCATTCTTTTTCTTTTTAATTGTTATGTTTTTTCATATATATTTTTTTTATTGTCTACTTCTTTTTATATATTCATTATGATGTTGTGTTTCTTTTATTTCAATATACAGGTTTCCTTTTGGTTATCAGTATTTATGTATGGTTAGGCTTGTAAAGCATAATTGAACATAATGTATGGTCTTTAAATGGGTTTGTTTTATAGTTTTTCATTATCTTATTGTTTCTTTTACTTCTAGTGTTATTGATTTTGTCAGCCTTAATTGTTTTTTTAATGTTTAAGATTTTCATTACCTATGATGTTTGGTTGTTATTACTCTTTCTTATTGTTTTTTTTTCTTTGTTTTTTATGTTTGTTATCTTAAAAAAAGAATATATGAGGTTATATTTTTATTAGTTCACTTCGAGACAACTTTGGTTTCTCATTAGATTGTTTTTAAGGTTTGGCATACTTCTTTTTTTTTTCAAAGTTTCTTTGTTAGATGGTCATTGTAACATGCAATTGTCTAGGTGAATGGGTTTTTTTTTTCTTTGTGGTGCATCATAGATTGGTGGTTTTAATTGGTTTAATTGAGGGATTTGGTGCTCAATAATGGTTATATCATGGATTAATGTATTTGGTTAGTTTTTTTCCTATGAAATATATGAATGTTTTTTCATGAAAAATATTGCATGTCATAAACAATGTTTTTGTTCATACTTTAACAATATTGAGTCATTGTTATGTTGTTTTATTGATGGGCTAAAGTATCTTTATTTAGTATATGTTTTTTAGTTGTTGCTCATTTTGATGTCATTTTTTGTTGGGTTTATTTAACTTGCCTCAGCAATATCGATGTCTATGCTTGATTAACCTTGACAAGGGTTATTGAACCTATGGGTGGTTTACTTAGTCATTCCTTCTAGCTCCCCCCCTCCTTTTTTTTTATCTCCTAATGATGTCAATTTTAAAATTATTTTTTTGTCATCTTCGTCCTTCGTTTGCTTTTATTATTGGTCTTTTTATGTTGGGTTGTTAATGTTTCACTTTTTATATTATACTATTTTGTTTTTTACTTTTATTTTATCTTTGGTGTTTATGATCAATAAAAAGAAAAGGTACATGCTTTTGCTTTTGTCTTTTCATTTTAGGTCAAGTTTGCTTCTTATTTTGGTTATTTAAGGTTTGACATGTTCTTATTTTGTTGCATACTTGTGTAGGATAATTGTTATGGATTATGGTTTGCTTTTTGTAGGTTTATTGCAATCTTAAACAAACATCTTGATATTTTGTTGATGCTCGATTTTACAAGTATTTATTTTTTGTCGTATAATTAAAAAAATAGTTTCAGAAAAAAAAACAAAGTTATTAAACTCAATGGAGACCATAACCTGGATTGCGAGTCTGGTTGGTTAACTAGGGTTAATTGAGAATTGTACTTCATAATCTGTTTTGGTTTACTTTCTATGAAGTTATCACAATCTTAAACAAATGATTTATCATTGGATTGACGCTTAATTTTGCGAGTATCTATTTTTGTTATCATATAATTAAATAAAAAATAATTTAGTAAAAAAAATTATTAAGCCCAATGGAATTCATGACATGGAACGCGAGTTTGGTGGATTAACTTGGTTTGATTGGGAATTAAGATTCATAATTTGTTTTGATTTACCTTACATGGGGTTATCGTGGTGCCAAACAAACGTCTCAACAATGAGTTGATGCTTGATTTTATGAGCGACTATTTTTGTTATCATATAATTAAATAAAAAAAAATGGTTTTAAAAATTACTAAATCTAGTGGAGTCCATAACCAAAGTCATGAGTTTGACAAGTTAAGTTATTAGACCTAATCGATCCTAAATACCATCTCCATAATTTTTTTAAAAAATATGTCATCTTGAATTTATTTTTTAAAAAATCAAATCATGTTTTTATCAATCATCTAGGTTATTTTTGGATCCGTCAAGTCAACTGGGTATGTTAGGGCAATTTCTTCATAGTTTAATTTGAAACTTGAGCCATGTAAAGAAGTTGGGTCTGGTTGACATGTTGGGATGAGTTTAATGATGCTATCAAAAAACATTTCACAGTTTGGACATTCTATTTTTTTTTGCGTTTAAGAAATATTTTGGTCCAATCCATGACATAACATAGACCAATATCTAGTGAAGTCTAAAATAAAAACTCGAGGACACTTAAAGGTGTCGATACTGAAGGAGAATCAGGCCTGCTACAACATTAGACTAAATCATTGGCCTACGTTATGCTGTGAGTTAAATCAATTTTTTTAACTTAAAAAAATATTCAAGCGTTATTAATATGTTTTCTAATAAAAAAATTAATCATGAACTCAAAACATTATGTATATTGAATGATATCATTTTTAAATATTGATACAATGATATATTGGATGTCATTTTTTTAAATATCGAGACTATAACATATTGGATTAACCCTGTTCAACTTGTTAAACTGCAATCTGAGTCATGAGATCGTGATAACCCTTCTGGAAAAAAATAATCATGAAGGTCAATTCCTAATTATTCTAATGTTGAAGGATGAAATTAAAAAAATATATTAAATTAAAACAAAAGGAAAAAAAAAAACTACCCTAGTCAACTTGGGTTAACCTGTCAAACTCGTAATCCATGCCATAAGATTGAGATAACTCCATAGGAGGAAAATAAAAAAAAATTACAAAACCCAATTAAAAAAATATTCAATTAAAAAAAGGACCCAACCAAAATGAACAGAGTCAACGTGCCAAATCAGCGACCAAGTCATTAAATGATAATAACCTTGTTGAAAGAAAAATAATAATTATGAAGTTCAATTTTCAATCAATCCAGTATTGAAGGATGAAATAAAAAATAAAACTAATTAGAAAACGCAGCAAAAAAATAACATGAGTCAACTCAGGTTACTTTGTGAAATCAACAACCCGTATCATGAAATCGAGGTAAATTCATAGAAAAAAAATTACAAAGTTCCACTTTCTACAGATCTAACGTTAAATGTTGAAATCAAGAAAAAATAATTAAATTCATGAGACAGATATATAACCAAACTAGAAAAAATTAAAAAAAATACAAAATATAATTTTTGAAACAACCTCATATTAAAAGATATTATTCAAAAAAAAAAATTTTCAACTATTAAGAAATAAAATTAAAAACAAAAACAAAAAAAAATTATAAAACACAAAACTTTATTTTAATAAATAATACTTGTGAATATAACTATCATATTATTTAGTGTTTTATTAATAATAATTAGAGTTTTGTTCACAATGAATCGTTGAAGTTGATAATCATTGATCAAGATATGTGGGTTGCGTTTGTTTTACAACTGCTTTTATGTTTGCAGTGCAACAAACGCAACAAGGTATTTGATAATAAACTAAACTGCGTTCTATACTGTGGGGTCCACTAAAAAATTAAGTTTGAAACGCAGTTTTTGATAAGCAGTTTTTACATTTTTTTAACTGAGTTTCATAAAATTCTGTTTGTTTTTCCGTTTCAAAAGTGCTTTTGAAAAAAATTGATTTTTATTTTATTTTTTCCTTTATTTTAAATTAAATTTTTTTTGTGTTTTCAGATTATTTTGATGCGCTGATATCAAAAATAATTTTTAAAAAATAAAAAAAAATTTTGATGCATTTCCAAGTAAAAAGCAATCGCAACCACACTTCTAAATACAATTACCAAACATTTTATACATGTTTTTTGCTACATATAAATCTCAACCATAATTTTACCTAACACGTATGTAAATCCAACTAACCATATTTTTTTTAAACTTGCTTTTTTTTAAACCACAACCATAAAAGCTACATAAAAAACAAACACACTCGTAAACTCTTCGATCAACATGAAGGCTGGATTGAAGGGAATATATGAATTTCTTCAACGATATGAATATGAAACTTCATAGCTATCACGGTTTAGCTTTTTGCCAATTTATCTTACGATGCTTAAAGTTGTTTACACCATGGTTATATAACTAGAAAGATGTAATACATGTTATTTTTTAAAGTTTTTTTTGCTTGAAAATATATTAAAAATATATATTTTTTAAAAAATTATTTTTAACATCAACACATCAAAACGACTTAAAAACATCATAAAAGAATTTTGAAGAAAAATCAATTTTTTTTCAAAACCGTGATTGAACCGTAAAAACAAACTCTTCCTTAATGTTGTTAATCATTACATCCTTTGGCATTTTAAATCTTTTACATATTTACATTATGTTTGTTTACCAAAAAATAATTTCTTTTAAAAGTGATTTTTAGGAATGATGTATTTTCTATAAAATAAATTATTTTATAATATTTATTAATATCATAGAAAATGAATTAGGAAACAATTTATGATATTTGACCGTTTCTATTGAAATAAACTGTAAAATAACTTATTAATATTTTTTAAAAGTTTATTAAGAAAATAAGAACCAAATCTAATATATAAAAAAGTTAAAGAGGGTGAATAACTTGTCGTTTGCCATTTATTTTTTTGAAAAAAAAAACGACACATCATATAATGTATAATTTCAAGTGATAGAAGGGTTGTCAAAAATTTGGGCCATGGGTTTTTTTTGTCAAAAAGCTCAATTTTCATCATGTTTTGGCTCAAAACACCTAGAAAAACAATACCTTATGTTGATAAACTCATTCATGACCTCATATAACCTAGAAAATTGCTTAAAAACCTGAAATAAAAAAACTTCCCAAGCTTAGATATACCATTTCAGACAAAAAACATCTAGGTGGAATTTTTATTATCTAGTGGAAAATATTGACACTAAAATTATCAATTTTCATTACTAAAATCAGTGTCAACCAAGATTTTTTCTCTATAACTAAAACCCGGTTATTCTTTCTCTCAAATTAGAAATTGAAAAATAAAAAAATAAAGTTTTGCACCTGAATTAAAAATTTAAAATATTAAAAGATCAAAAGGTTATAATTTAAAAATAAAAAGGATCAAAGTGAGTATTTTGCTTGAATCTACAACCACTCTTTGTGCTCGCTTTTTTCACTTTGATTGTCATCTCTTAACGTGAATGTATGAGTCAGATTGTGTGTATCTCGATTAATCTCACGAGCTCTGAAATTAACGACTATGTAAACCTCTAATGACCTTGAGGTTTGTAAAACTCGAACTGATGACCTCTACAAAACAAATCTAGAACTTGATTAATTAAACTTAATTTAAATTAATTATCAATTAGTTGTATAAGATAAAATTTAAGAAAGAAAAGAAAAACCGCTATACTAATCATGCTATTTTGACAATAAACATCAAGTTATATTATGAAATTATGAAAATTAAGAATAGTAGAAGAAATAAAAAAGAATTAATGAATAAGATCTACCTCCATTGACAGGAAAAAGAAAAAAAACTGTTCATCGTACTAGAAATGATAAAAGCTTGTTTTGCGTGTTAAACAAAATAAATTGACAACTCAAAACCTGTAATAAAAACCTAACAAACTGCTGTCCAGTTAAAATTTAACCCAAAAAAACCCTCCAAATCTTTCCCAATACAACAAGAAAACAAAACAACCTAAGCAGCAGATTTGTAAGCGAAGAGATCATCCTCATTCCCTCTCCCCTTGTCTTCTCCAACACTAATTCTCGAAGCCTCACTTTCAATCTCCAAATCCCAACAGCTCTCTCCCTCACCATCAAGTCCACAAACAATCCCATCTTCTCTTTGTCTAATTCTTGATTAAGTTTGATTCATATTTTGGGATGCGATGCGTTTCTTTAAGAGGATAGCTGGGTTTCTTGGATTCGCTAAAGATGATGGAGGCTACGAAGTGAAAGACCAACAACAAGAAGAAGCAGAAGAGCAAGACGATCATCAACACCCCAACCATGTCCGTTCCAATTTCCAAGAAACTGGCCTTCCCCGCAAAGGTTTCGGTGTTCCTGTCCAAGTCGCCGTCGAACGCCCCCAGCTTGGACCCCTAATCGTCCCCTGCATCTCCGGCGACGGCGGCCTTCAGGTCCGTTCTTTCTCTAGACTTCACATCTTTCTTTGTTTTGTTTAGTTTTACATTTCAGAGATTGTTTGGAGTTTCGAAATGAAAATTGCTGGGGCTTATTCTGGTATTGTTGAATTGTTTGTGATATATAATTGGTGGTGGTATTTATTTGCCGTGTTTCAGTTGGGTTATTGTCAATCCAAATAATTGCCAGTAGGATCTTTGTTTCTTTCCTTGCAAAGAGGGAAACAATGATGAGAATTTGGGGTTTTCTTTTCCTTGTTAATGTTTGAGGATATATTAGGTGATTGAAGGTGGAGTTTGTACCTTTTACGTTTGGAATTATGTTGATGTTATCATAGCGCAGCTCCAATTTGTTTTGTTTGACTTTAGAGTCATTAGCATATGATCGCTAATTCTAGCTTTCTTCCATGAGGAGTTTTGCATTGTAAATGCTTTTATAAATGAAAGCAATCAGTTTTAGTCTGATTTTCAAGTCAAACAGCCAATCTTGTAGCCTACTTAGTTGGTTCACCCTCACCTCCATACCTTAATGAGTTGTGTAGTATCTCATAAAATACCTCCTGCAAACTTTTTTCTTATCTGGGTCAAGTATTGTAGCCTGTTGTTTTCTACTATTTCTCTACCTCCTAATGATTTCTGGCGTCATAACGTACTGTTATGTTGCCAATGTTTTACCGTGCCTGCTTCACATTGGTGTTGATCTTTGTGAGTGTCTGCAACATATGATGCTATTACAGAGCGTTTTCTGGTGAGATGGTCAGTGGTAGCAGCATTCAAGTCATCAATTTGTACACAGTGATGCCCAACTTTGAACCTTCTGATCAATATCTTGATTGGTCTTCCTTTTGCTTTAGTTTGATGGTAGTTCCTTTGCTGAAGTTATTAGTTATTTCACGGTGGCTTCTGTAAATTATCCCAAAGAAGATGGATGTCCACTATTTTTTAATGATTTGAATTAAAATGGGCAACATTGGTTCATTGTGCTTTTGCTCCTAGATTGTTATGCCATCAGCTCATTTAAAATAATCTTTAGGCTTAGTGGACACTAACAAATTCTTTGGTCTCAACTTTCAACTAGCAAATAATGAATTAGGAGTAAGATTTACAGGTTTTAAGGCTGCAATTTTGAATGATAATTTATTTTTTTGAACGTTACAATGTGTGATATGCACAAAAAAATATCGAGTCACTGTATCCATGCAACTGACGGAGTTGGATTTTGGACAATATGGATAGAAAGTAGGGGAATGCAATTAGAAATCGAAACAGTTGCTTACACTCTGTTCTAAATAAGAGTCATCTGTTTGAAGTAAACAGAGAGAGTGTACTGCATTAGCATAGACATCACGATACAATGCTTGAGAACAACAGAATATGCTTTCTGTTTACTTGAATTAGTTGACAAATGAAGAGATAACAGTTCTATTACCCTTGGCCATTTTTGCTTATTTACAAAGAGGTAGCTGAATTTGAACTGAAATTTCAAAGAATACTTTAGGGGCCTGATTTGTAATGTAGAAATGTTTTTCCTTGGAGAAGTTTGCTCTGGATTTCCTTCTTAGCTAATCCTTTTCTCATGTACAGCAGCCAAAAATCATATTCTTTAGGGTGTAAAAATCATATTCTTTTAGCTACATCCAAAGCGGCACCAGATATAATGGAATGTTTGGATGCTTTGATTGGTGCTAGAAGTACCAATGCTTGAGAGAGATTGTAACTACCTTGGAAGCATGTCACAGTTCATTTTGAGGTAACATGCTTGGCAACTTCAATAACCTTTGGCAAGCAGAGGAAGTGCCAACTGGCACATTAGACCAAAGAGGCATTTGGAGACATCTCAAACGTTCCATCACCTTAACAGTTGATAAGGGTTATACTCTGCTGGTTTGTTTTAGATAATTACAGGAGGTAGAGACAATAGCATCTGCAGTAGTAGGTAGGCTGGAGTAGCCCGAACTAGGAGGTCATGTCTGTATGTAGGGAAGAATAGAAAAGGTAAAACTTTCAAAAGTGCTGAGAAACCTAGCTAGTTTAGTTGAGCTTTTCATGTTTGTGACCTCATAAAAATCAACATTTCCTCCTTATGCAACTTTGCTGTTTCTTGAGCACAGTAATTCTTACACCCTGTCTGTCTCTTCATTTTGCATTTCGTCTTGCCGAGGGCTATTGAATCACCAGATTGCAGAAGTCTTTTTTCTGGGTAAAATTTTTATTAATGAAAAGTTAAATACACGAAATGCAAACATGGGATGCTTTGCAGATGTGATTTACTGAATCACAGAACTACATTAGTTATTTGTTGATAGCTTTCCCTTTAATTGAAAGCCTCCTTGAAATATTCAGCAACAATGGTATAACAGACCAAAGTAAGTAAGTCAATTTGTCCTGCTTAATTTTATTTGATGGATTTTGTCTTGTAGTTCCAAGCTCCAAATGTCATGCAGGCATTACACAGTTGATCAGTGTCATTGTTGACATATTTATTGCTCTGATCTCTTAAAGTATGTTGATGGTCCATCTTTTCCACATTTAGGGTCTGAGATGGTACGCGAAACGTCTTAGGATAGATGAAGATGGAGACGTGGCAGATGAGTTCTTTGACGAGGTTTTACCAAACACATCTTCCAGTGTTGATGAACAGCACAAGCCTTTGCCGAGGTTTGAAGTGAAGCACAGTACTCGGCCAGCTAAAATCAAGAAGCAGATGATGTCCCATGATGGGAAAATTCAACAGTGTGTGGAACATCAAGGTAGATTGCAGTGGGTATAATGGATCTTCACGTCAAAGTCCAGGGCTCATGGGTGGCTGGGTGGGTTTCATTTGTCAGATCTATAGGGTAAGTATGTTTCTGGGTCATTCTTTTCTAATAGATTAACGTTTGTTGTCGTGGCCTGAATTGTCAAACCCCTACACCCAATTGTATTAATGTTTATGTTACAAAGCTTTGTCCAATTGGTTTGTGATGAGATCTTGATTTAGACCATCTAATCAGATAAATCTTACAGAATCCTGCAGGATTCGAATTCATGCACCAATTGATCCAAATCTGAATACACATCAAGTTGAATAGACCGAACTAAATTGTTCCATGTGCTTTACTTGTACATACATTTTCTTACTCTTCCCTTCGAGAAGACACTCATATCCGGTCTGCTTGTACACCTGGTTTTAATTGCTCACATTGTCTTACTCCCGGATTTGTTATTTTGTTTATTTGCACCCAAGGTGAAATACAAGAATGATCCAATGATTTGCATGCCGTGGAATTGTTTTCTTGTATTTGCCCATCAACTGTTTACGTAGGTCTGAGTTATGTGGGCAAAACCAAATGAAAAATTTCTTATTAAAATTAGGCCAGTTTTACCCTCTGAGACATCTGCTGCATATTTTTATGTCTGATGATGTCTGTTCTTCCCAAAACAAAAGTTCATACCGCAGCATGGTAAAGAGGGATGCGTGATTTATCAATAATTTTCGGTTCAGAAGAGAGTTTCCAACAGAGAACTGACAAACTCAAGACAGACAAGTCTACACACACACACACACACACACACACACACCGAGTCCTACCTTCCATCACAGCATGGCTAATTGTTTAAATATGCCCGTGTCCAGGAGGGTGTCCTCCTAGGGGGTATGCAGGGGCCGTGGTTCCAGGCATGGTACCACCAGTTCCGACTGGCTGGTTAGCATGGGTTCCAACAACGGGCTGAGTGCCCACCACAGGCAGGCGGTGGTGGTGGTGCTTGGAACTTAATTTCTCAGCTGCATGCTTGGCTTTGGCCTGATGCAATTCCATCTTTGCCTGTGCTCCCTTTACTTTTCTACGCTCCCTGGCCAACTCTTTCTCTTCTGCCGTCCTGGCTGTTGTTAACTCTGCCTGCAAGTTTTCAACAAGAATTTTTTACAAAATTAAGGCACAAGGATGAAACACATGCTTAGGCATATATATATACTTTCCTTAGGCATATATATATACTTTCCTTATCTCTCTCTATTTGAGTTGTTCAAGAAATATAACCTGCTCTTCAACCTTGGCTTTGCAGATAGTCATGCGCTCCTTAGCAACACTAGCCAAATTGCTGATTTTCTCCTTAGCAGCTTGCATCTTTCTATTTCTGCTTCCACAAACTGTTTCTTTATTTATTTATGTTTCGCTGAAGTAGAAACAGCAATTGCTGCGATAATGTTCCAGTCTAGAAATGTAAGGAATTGCTAGGCCAAATGCTCCAAAGATTAGGACGCCACGATAACTGCCACGTGCCACTCATGCAACTGCATGCCTTTGATCAGGTGCCAGGTTGCACAGGTGCACGCTCTAGACACATGAGCTTTTCTTGGGGCTTATCGTAACGAGGAATAAGGAAAGAAGGAGCCTAAAAAGCTGGGACAAAATGAATCACTAGTTTAGGTCTTGCCCCAGAAGAAAAATGGCAACAATCCTGACATTTTCTTTTTATGGTGTGCATCATTGAATCTGATCAAGCAGTAAACATGAATTGAACAAAACAAGAAAACATCTAGAGTTGATGAGCGGCAGCTTCACTAGACTCAACATTTTCCTCAACGATTTACTCGAATTTGCTTACAAATAAGTATTTTCCTCGCCTAAGAAGCTTTCCCGCTCTTAAAAGTTATCAACAAGCGGAGACACACGAGTAAAAAAAATAAAAATGCTAGATACACAAAACAAACACAACAATTGTATGAAATCTCTCCGAACCTTTTATTTACTCAATAAAATAAATTACAAAAGCTCTCTTGTGTGTGCCATGCACAAAATTACCTTATCCTTTTAGGAATTACATGCTACACAACTTATTTTCCGACATATATATAAAGTATATACATAGAAGTTACAAAGAAAACTTCTCCTTTCATTTCTAACAGGTACTTAGGTAATTTTACCCTATATTCCTATGAACTTAGTGGCTTCAAGAGTACTTCCAACCATTCTCCATGTCTTTCAGCATGCCATCATTATCTAGATATGTTCTTCCATAACTAGTCATGCTTGTAACTACCATACCAACTCACTACTTGACTATAACCACCACTCACAACACTGCTGTGACTTTCTTGGCCAACTATTAGTCTTATTATTGCTAGGTTAGTTGTTTTTTTTTATTGGATTGGACAGTCTATATTCTAAGCCCACATCCATACCAGCATGAACCCACTATTTACATAAGTTATTGTGCAACTTGTCTATTGATTCTACCATTGTCAATGTAGTTGTCAAACATAATTAATATCGTCTAGGGAACATGTCATCATTATACATCTCGTGTTCATAGATTACATAACAAACCTTCTCCACTAGAAGAGCTCAACGCCTTTTTTGGCTTAGACTTACAGTGCCCATGTTTTTCAACTGTCACAATCAGTTTGTTTCCTCAACGAAACCTCCTGGTTTATCCTTTTTTTCATGAATAATTCAGCCCGTCGATTCTTTGATGAGTGAAAAACAAGTGTCATAACTCTACTATCCTTTAAAGCCCTTCTTATTTTCAACAAAGTCAACCAAAAACAATTTTAAAACTAACCTAAATTGTTTAGACCAATCCTATGATATCCCATAGATAAAGATAAAGTTGTAACACTAGTGTCACTTTTTGTCATGTCTCTAAAAAATCATATACAACTTTATAATTACACACAAACAATGCTCATTCCCTTAACAATCATATATACCAATTTGTTCATACGTATGTAACTCTCTAAAATTGCATAAACCTCTGTAAAACTTATCAAACTCTTCGAACTTTATATGTGACCTATAGTATAAAAATGTGACTAATAGAGTCTTAGTGATCAACAACCCTTTTATGTCAAAGTTCTTTTGGAGTTTCGAAGGCCATCAATCCTTAACATGTCCAAACACATAAAAAAATAACAACTCATTATCAATTCTACTTGATTTGATTCTCTATATGCAACTGTTGTACCTAAGAAACTCTATCACTACCCAGATGGTTTTATTGATGCAAAAAACTTGTTGTTCTAACTCTTAATACATGTTTTATCCATTGAAAATCTGCAATATAATAACCCCAAAAGGGAAACCAACCTTGCTTTTATCATCATGATTTGTTTGTCATTAAGGTGTATAAAATCATAATCATGATTCATTTATCTAAATTTGTCTATTTCTCTAATATGCACAGAACATCCATTTTACTTCTTTCACCCCAATATGTCTCATCATCATGATGCACACAATAACCTCAATCCTGCTCGTCTAAGGCAATCTAACCATGCCACATCCTTGCTAGTTAGGTTGATACCTTTACGGCTAAAATCTCAACTTAGTTGTAAAGCACACATATAGAATTTATATATATTGTTTCCTCAACACCTTTATCCATAAAGATAGTATAAGTTATCCCCACTTTAAGAAGTTATTCATAAAATGACTCCTATCACAAATATAACAACTAAAATTTTTCCGTGAACCCTTTCTTTTCACCCTCAACAAACCATTGTCAACATTGTCCTCAGATTTTGATGAGATTCTAAAAGTTTCATTGTTGACATTTGGTCTAAAATTTGTGAGTCCATTGTCAAAAACTATGGTAGACCCAAATCCTTATTAGATATAATCCTTCATCTTAACTTTATGTAACCTATATAGTAGTTAAGCTACCAATTTTGTAAACTTTCTGAAATGGCACTCACAATATGGTTCGTTATTTTTCCTAGAACATCCCATGCTTTGATACTGATTGTCATATTGAAAAACTTCATGCCCAAATTTCAACCTCTATATAGAGCGTAGTCTCATTAGACTCAGCCTTTTCCATTACGATTCACTAATGTTTGCTTAAAATTAAGAGTTTTTCTCATCTAAAAGGTTTCTTTACACTCTTATAGGTTATAAATAAGCAAAATCATACAAGAAAAAAGAATGAATGTTGCACAAAAAAATTTCAATAATTATAAGGACTCTTTCTTAACCTTTTATTAACTCAACAAAAGAAACTACACGAGTTCTCATGTGTGCTATGCATAAAAATGCCTTGTTCTGTCAGACATTACATGCTATACAACTAATTTTTCCAGCATATAAAGTATGGTTATAATTTATGCTATATATAAAGTATATACATGGAAGTTACAAAGGAAACTTCTCCCCCTATTTCCAAAAAGTTCTTAGGTAGTTTTACCCCGTGTTCCATGAATTTAATGGCCTTAATACTTAGAAATTTAGTAGAAAGTTTGTCCTCATGTTTCCATAAACTTACCGACTTCAAAAGCATTTTCATCCATGCTCCATGTCTATCTAGCATGGTCTCATGATTTGACTATGTTCTTCCATAGCTAGTTATACTTGTAACCGCCATAAAAACTCACTACTCGGTTATAATCGCAACCAATAACATTGCTGCAACTTTCTTGGTCAACTGTCAACCTTATTGCTGTCAGGTTAGCTATGTTTTTTCTAGGCTTGGATAGTCCATCATCCAAGCCTACATTATGCCAACATGAACCCATTGCCCACATAAATTTTCATGCAATCTTCCTATCAATTCTGCCACTATCACGCGACTATCAACCCTTACTAACACCACTAGAGAACTTGCCATCGTTATGTTTCTCATGCATGTAGACATCCATAACACCTTTTCTCTTAGAATAGGACCTTAACTACTCAAGAAAAGTTTTAGATGTTTGTACCTAACTACTTTTAAACACAAGTAGATTGAGATGGTCCCATCCCAAAAGAAAATAATGATAAACTTTCTAAGATTTGTTCTAGATTGCACTTTTCTTTTTCTATTTAAAAAATTATATTTTTCATACTACAATTAATATAGTTGATAACACTTTATATAAAAGTCAAGAACACGATCAATAAGCACGGTAAAAAAAGTTGAAAATATTATACATTTTGATTTGAGCGTGTTTGGGAGTGCTTTTCAAAAGGCTTCTGAAAAAAATTGAATTTTTTTTTTGCTTTGAAGTAATATGTTTTTGATGTTTTCAAATCATTTTAATGTGCTGATCTTAAAAATAATTTTTAAAAAATAAAAAAATTTATTGGCATATTTTTCTGAGTGAAAAGCACTTTGAAAAGCAACTATAACCACACTCCCAAACACCCTTAAATTTACAAAATGTTCTTATATATAAAAAATTAGTGCATGTATAATTGATGACTTTGTTCCAATTGTAAATGATTCTAGTGCTAACTCTATGGTCCTTTTCTTTTCTTCTTCCTCTTTCTAGTAAGCTATAAATGCATTTATGCTTTCAGATTTAACTCTACAACCAATTATTACACATAACTAATACTTTCACATGTAATAGCAACATCCAATTCTTGATTGTCATGTAAATATATTGACAATCCATTTAATTCAATTTAGTTTGTGAATTCAATTCTCTAAGTTTTCACCAAACAAGCCAACTAAAATTCTAATTAAACAAAAAAGTTAAATTCCAAAATATTGAAAAACAATCTCATCTTACCTCTCCTAAATTCTCAACAACTTAACAATAACAAGGAAAAAACCTCAAAAAATAAAGCATACATAAAAAAAACTTTAATTACTTTGCAAAACCATTATTTCACAATCCCTTCCAAAACAAAAATTCTAAGATCCCAAACTCTTCAAACATTAAAAAAAAGAAAAAGGTAAGGGACAATTTGCAAGAAATAAACAAGACCAAACCATGTTAGCAAGAAAAATTAATATGATTGTTGTCCACCAAATCTTTACTTGTTCTAAATGCTCCTCTAAATGAGTTAATGCCAAGCTTATTAATGGATCATCCTTGCATACTCCTAATTTGTTTTATGATTTTTTGTTTTTGTTGATGGGTTTTGATTTGAAAATTAAAAGAGGTTTAGAGAAAAGTAGAAGAATTAGAGACTTTGATTGAAGAAAGAGAAAAGATAATTAGAAATTTTGATAAAAAAAGAATCTTGATTTTTAATATATATTGGTATTTAGTTTTTTTTTAATAAAATTTTAAAGTTGATATTGAGAGGAAAAACGAAATTTAGAATAAACTTTAGGAGATTTTAATTTTTCCTTCTAATAACCATGGTAGATCATCCTTAAAATCAACTATAAAATCATCAAGTATTGATTTGTTTTTTTAAAAAAAACATTGGAAGTGTCATGATTATCAAAGAAACGACAAAGCCAGAGCTAACATGATAAATTAAATGATTTTTTTTAAAGAAATTTAAATAATTTAGAGAAAAAAATACAATTAGTGGCTAATCTAAAAGAGAATTAATTAACTGAAATCAAATAAAAAAAGATAAGATAAAAAATCATAAATAGGATCAATATTATGAAACACATTAATGATTTATACTTATTTCTAAAATCATTTATCAAGAAAGTATAAATCAAAGAGCCATTTGATAGAACTAGAAAAACCTGAACTTTTTTATTTCTACATCCAAAATTGTTTATTATGCTAATTTTTACAGCAAAGAGATATTAGGCCAAGAAAGTTTTTTTTTATAAAGGGCCAAAAAGCTTAAAGGAAAGAACAAATACCATCCCATTCAAAATTTATTAAAATTTTAGGCAATCCAATAGAAAGTGCCAAAAAGCCCTGTAAATCCGATATTATAATTTATATATATAAAAAATTATGTTGTATATAATTTTAGATGGTATTTGAAATTGTAGTGGAATTATTTGTTTTTAAATTTATTTTTAAAAATATATTAAAATAATTTTTTTAAAAAAATATTTTTAATATAAACATATAAAAAAGTTAATTTAAAATAAAAAATTAATTTTTTTTTAAATAATTATACCATAAAAACAAATACAACCTGAGCATAGTTAAAAGAAACGTTAGAACGCACGTGCCGGACACCTTGGCGAGCCAAAAAAAAAAAAGAAAGACCGGTGTGTTCATTATTCTTGACTTCAAACAAAACGAACTCTGCAACTCTCCATCTCAAAACAAATTAATAAAATAAAACCTCAAAAATCTCTCACATCACCGATTACCGAATCATCACCGTTCATCAACCTCTAGATCTGCATTTCCAACCTCCATCCGCCGTCTGTTACCGGAGACAAGGGGTTGTTTGACTAATATTTGAGGCGCTGATCAACTGGATCAGAGATGCCGGTGGCTGCTTCCGCCATCTACTTCTTGAATCTTCGAGGCGATGTTCTTATCAATCGCCTCTATCGCGACGATGTCGGGTAATCTCTTAATATCTGCTTTCATTCATATATATATATATATTTGAATTGAACTTTTAGGAACCTTGCCGTGTAATGTATCTTGTTTTATTAAATCATTTCTCATTTAGCTTAGATTATGTGCCATCGCTTGCCAGATTAACTCTAATCGTCCGATAGATTATATTTCGATGAAAATTTATGCCAATAACAAGTAAATGTTATTGTTTTATGCCGTGGATATCGGAATGATTTTTTCCACGAAATTGCTTCAATGAATAATCGTCACTCAGAACATATGATAAGTTGTTTCACAGTTTAAAAGAATAATTGCACAGTGCAATTTCTTCATCATAGTTCTTATTCTATAAAAATAAGTCCCGCCGAAAGCATAAAATGATTCACACAGCCGCAACTTCATCCTGTTACTTTGCTTGTAGTTTGCTTTTGAGATATTCAATGAGGCGTGAACATTCTCAATTTCGTGTCTTCAAGAGGAATCGAACCTCCGAGGCTCCACTGCAAGGTTTTGAATCACACAAGGCTATCTTTTCCCCTCCAAAGAATATCCAGAGTAAATAATTTCTCCTTTACTTTTGCGAAGAAGACAGAATTTGGTATTCCTTGAGTGGTAGAGGCCACAGCTGTTGTGTAATAAAGCATTGCAGTAGGTAATGCTTGCTAAGCATCGGCTTTTGAATTCTTTTCCTTTTCATGAGAGGGAGAGGAACTGCATGATTGGAGCCAAACACACTGTTGGAAGATGAACACAGGATGCTACACCTTCTCTATCGATTTTATATCATTCCCCTGTGATTCATCAAAAGCATCCACTTGCTTTTAGTGGGAAACAATGCCTCCATTTTTTCCCTTTTTCTTTTTAGCCTGTTCTTCTCATTTTCCCATTTATTCATTTTCTGTCTTGGTCCTCATGTTTGTGTCTAGGCTGCATTAAAATGTGGCGCTTTGCAATTTGTAATCTTCAGTGGATGCTAAATTTTTTCGATTTCTTTCAGTGGAAATATGGTGGATGCCTTCCGTTTGCATATAATGCAAACGAAAGAACTCGGTACATGTCCGGTGCGGCAGATTGGAGGTTGCTCTTTTTTTTACATGAGAATTAGCAATGTCTACATTGTGATTGTTGTCAGTAGCAACGCTAATGTAGCTTGTGCATTCAAGTTTGTTGTTGAGGTAGTTAGCTCTTTCTTAGTAGTTACTTTCTTTTTTAGGTTTAGCTTTTAATCCATTTGAGGATTGGCCTAGTTGGTCTTTCAAAAGGCTCATGGAAATTGCTTTCAGGCAATGAATGATCCAATGGAATAATAATAATAAAAAAATGCTACGTACAAAATGATGAGCATCCAGCACTGATAATAATATTTCTCTCTTTGTAGGATGATTCGCTTACCAACATGATTACATTGTTCAGCTATTATTCGCGTTACTACAAATGCCAAATTAGATTGTACTTTTGGTGCCAATTAAGTCTTAAGCCATTACATGCCCAGTGATCTAATAGTATTTCTTTCAGATATTTTATTTGCAGGAGACTAAAAGTTAATTGTTTCTTCAGTTGTTGACACTGCTATTCTCTGGCTGCATGCAGGCTGTTGCGTTGTTCAAATCGTACTTTGGTGGGGCTTTTGATGAAGATGCCGTCAGAAATAATTTTGTTTTGATTTATGAGCTGCTGGATGGTATTCACTTGAAGCCAATAGACTCTTATGATTGCATATTTGTACTTTCCCTTATTTTTATTTTTTTTTTGAATTTTTATTTTTTTGAAATTCGATGAAATCTACTTTATTACTGTTTCCCTCATGGGGTGATTGCACTTGTCATTATCCAACAAGTGAAAGGTTAAATGTGATTTCTTTTCAGAACTGGAATGTTATGTAAATTAGTGATTTATTGGTATCTACATTGAAATTGCAGAAATCATGGACTTTGGTTACCCACAAAATCTTTCTCCTGAGATTTTAAAGCTTTACATCACTCAAGAAGGAGTGCGCTCACCCTTTTCATCCAAGGTTAGATGTTTGTTTCAACAACTGTCATTCAGAAGAATTAATGCTGGACATTTATTTCCAATTCTGTTTTTAATTTCTAGCATTGGCTTCTCGTCAATGCAAATGTTGTGTTAATAGCCACTGACCCTTTTCTTGTGTTTTTACCATTGGAAAAAAATAGCCTACAGACATACCTGTCCCCAATGCAACTTTACAAGTCACTGGTGCTGTTGGTTGGCGCAGAGAAGGCCTTGTTTATAAGAAGAATGAGGTGATTCAATTTTTCCTGCCTCTCACTTCATTGTGGTTTGGCCATTTGGCAGGATTTTCACATTATTTACATATAGGTTTTTCTGGATATTGTGGAAAGTGTAAACCTTCTTATGTCTTCAAAAGGTGGGTTATGATTTTTTTTCTTCAAGATTTTCTGTATCTGTTCTTTTGGATATAATGCAACCACTGACTTGGTTGCTCATAAACAATTTGGTCATTATAGGTAATGTTCTGCGATGTGATGTAACGGGGAAGATCCTTATGAAGTGCTTCCTCTCCGGAATGCCTGATTTGAAGCTGGGTTTAAATGATAAAATTGGCCTCGAGAAAGAGTCACAACTGAAATCCCGTCCTACTAAAAGGTAGTTTTTCATGGTACATAAGTATCACCCCCTCCATTCCGTACCCTCAACAAAGTATTATCCTCGACAATTCTGTCCTTTTCCTTTAGTTCTCATATTTCTTTATGAGCCTCCTTTTGTAGCGTAATGCATCATTCTATTTTTCTGATTTGTTTTTCTTTCTATCTTTTCCAATTAGTTAGGATGTGAAGTGCTCTCCTTGCACATAATTTTTTTTTTCCTGTAAATGAACCTGGGGATCATCTTGCTATTGTAATCCATTTGAAAAAAGTCATAATAGTATACTTGGCCTACACTGGTTTATTTACCCTAATGTATCCATACCAACATACAAATACCTTTCCTGGGATGAACAGTACCCCCCACCACATCTATCATGTATCATCAAACAGTTATGAACTGCAGCAATATTTCATTTCCTCTTGTGCTTTTGTTCATTTATCTTTTGCCATCTTCTTTCTCTAGAACTTAGACCATAAGCAAATTTTGTGAACTATTGGAAATTTGGAGCAGCTATAAAATTCATTGCTGGGTTTGGAATAGCCTTAGCTAGTCTTTTCTGCTTTGTTTTGTGACTTCTCTTCTTTAAATCTACTTTTGTCTAAATTTGATCTGTTCATTTCACATTTCTGAGAAATTGATTCTTGTTAAACACATAATTATGTTCTGTTGATTTAGACTGCAAGGTGCTACCTTTATGTTTGTTTCATTAACCTGATCTTTAAATGTGCTGTTTTATGCAGTGGCAAAACAATTGAGCTTGATGATGTTACATTCCATCAATGTGTAAATTTGACGAGGTTTAATTCAGAGAAGACTGTTAGTTTTGTTCCACCAGATGGTGAATTTGAATTGATGAAGTAAGCTGAAGAAATCTTTCTCATGATTTGTTGTATGCCTGAAGTTTATGCTCAAATACTCAAGCTACCCATGTGAATTTTGGAATTTGATAATAAAAATATATAGCAGTTGGTGTGCCTGTTGCATCTTTGTCTTTCAAATGAATTATTAACTTATCAAAAAAAGTTGTATGGTATGTCCCAAAAAAGAATAAAAAAATAGATATTATTTTTTTCACTTTTGGTCTGATAATAGTCTGGACTCTGGAATTTATCCAAAAAAAAAAAGGTCTGGACTCTGGAGCATTACATACTTCTCAAAGGATTTCAGTTGCATTAATCATGGCAAGTTACTACCTTCTATGCTTGACAATTGATTGTGTCTTGATTTTGCTTCTCCACGGTCTATCTGGAGGCTCTACTTTGCATAGACTGTTCTTTTTTTCTTTTCTTTTTTTGATGAATTTGCATAGACTGTTATATCTTCATTCCCCAAATCTAGACTTGCTTGAATACACATATATATTTCCTTTTTTTAATCTCCTGTCCTTCTATAATTTTTGAAGTTTTGATGTATAATTGCTTGGTGATTCATTTTTTCCCTAGGTATCGAATTACTGAAGGGGTTAATCTTCCATTTCGGGTATTGCCGACAATCAAGGAACTGGGTCGAACTCGCATGGAAGTGAATGTCAAGGTTTGTTCTTTTCTGTTCAGTTATCATGCATTATGTGGATGTTTGCTGTGGTGCAGTTATCTTATGGACTAATTTTCAGGTTAAGAGTGTCTACGGTGCAAAAATGTTTGCACTTGGGGTTGTCATCAAAATTCCTGTTCCAAAACAAACTGCTAAAACAAATTTCCAAGTTACATCTGGTCGAGCAAAGTACAATGCTGCGATTGATTGCATAGTTTGGAAGTAAGTATGCTTAGCTTGTTAAATGTATACATTTTATTTTTTTCTTAGGTTCTTTGGATGGTTGTTCTCTATGTTCTCTTTATAAGAACTGCAATGTTTGATTTATCCCTTTCAATATCACATTCATAAAGTTGTTAGTCTTTCCTTCATTTCAAATGTGAAGCTGCATGGAAATGGCCTTAGTTTATTGTGACATTCTGATCCAAGAATGATCCTTTATACTGATTTAGTTTATTTCTTCTTCTTAGGTTCAATAATTATATACCACCTATTCTTTCATAGCCTCTGAAGCTCCATTACACAGAAAATAATACCAACAGGCAGAGGCTAGTCTTGAGGTTGGATGACCTTTTATGAATAGTTGTATACAAATTTACTTATGAAATCTGTATTAATGGAAGGGTAAGATTATTTAATTTATTTGAGGCCATTGAGCCCAGGCAGTACATATAGATTCATCAGATGCCTTTCTAAGGATTGTACTGAAATGACAGTCTGTGTGCCTGCAATGCCTACAATGTTAATAAACCTGAAGGTTTGTGTGTATGTGAAGAAGCAAATAAGATGCTGATTGCAGCCTCTATTAATTTCTTAAAAAAAAAAAAACATTTGACATTTTAGGCACTGTCTCTTACACTGCACATCAGGACTGGAACCAGCAACACTAGTGTGAACACATGTAACCTTAGATTGATCTGAGTTGCAATAAGGAAGTATTTGTCATCTTTGACACCCCCATCTCTCCTACTTCATAAATGTCATGTTAATACTAACTTGGAAGTTTTGATGTTCTAATTTTGACATGTTTACAGAAAAGGGAAAATCTGAAGAAATGGCTTTATCATATTTATTCTGTGTAATTGAGATAACATCTCGGTGAATATTGTTATTGAGCCCAAAATTGATTTCCCATAGTTTAGATGGTTTATAAGATGTCCTGCTGTCATGCATTTGGCCCAAATAGGAGTCACTCAATGGTGTCATGCAACTTTGGGCATGCCTTGATTGATCAACTCCTACGCTAGTACATTTACTAATTTGTGCTTGCTATCTTATTACCTCAGTACATTTACTAATTCGTGCTTGTTAGCTTTATTGTACGGATATGTTCTATTGTAAATTTGTCCTTTTTAAATTGTACTCCTAGTGCTGTTGCTTATGGGCATGTTTTTGGAGCTGTTTAGGATAAGAAAATTTCCTGGACAAACTGAGCCAACCATGAGCGCAGAAGTTGAGCTGATATCCACAATGGCAGAAAAGAAGTCTTGGACGAGGCCTCCAATTCAGATGGAGTTCCAGGTTCCGATGTTTACAGCATCTGGTTTACGCGTTCGTTTTCTAAAGGTACAAATCTTAGTTAAAAGCCATGTTACTTTCTTTATGTGTAAAGAAGCAGCTATGACCTAAGTGATTTTATGCAGGTATGGGAGAAAAGTGGGTACAACACAGTTGATTGGGTTCGTTATATTACTAAAGCAGGCTCATATGAGATTAGGTGCTAGAAGTATTGGAATGCTGTTGTGAGACAGAGGACTTTGCGGGGAGATGATATCATTTGCTAGTTATTCTAGCCAATTTGAAATGAAATCACTGCTTCATTAGCCTTGTCAACAACAGTGATAGAGCCTCCTTTTCCCTCTGAAATGAGGCCGCTGATTTCCTTGATTCATTTTTAGTTGTCAATATTCTATTATTTGGAGTGAGCAGTGGTTTTGCTGTAAAGGCTTGGCCCTTTTGATAAAACTGCAAGACAAGTTTTCTAATCACGCTCAACTGTATGTAGCGTTTTGCCACTGTTTCTATTTATAATTGATATAATATTAGTGTTCCCAGATTATTATTTTTTGAAAATGTACATATAAGTGCATTTTTGACAGACAAATGACCTATGCTAATTTTTTTCAAGACTAATGAGTTCATTTTTATATTTTACCTTTAAAAAATGTTCATATTTAATTATGCAACTTATATTACCTCTTCATATACTTGAAAAATTACCAATAAAATGATTTTTTCTTTTATTTTAGCCCCATTGAAACAATTCTTCGTGCATTCTGTGTAAGAAATGGGAGTTCGAAGTGGGTGGGTGCGTCCAACATTTGGCCTTTTTTTGGAGGGCTATCGTACTCTAAATGCTTCAATGCCACAGGAAAGAGATGACTATGCCTTGGAGCTGGCCATGGCTGATGAATAGGTAATGTAGTATACTTAATCAGAAGTGAGAAACAATCTAGTCTAGCGAGTGGATTGCTTTTTTCCTTCCTGTAATTTTCGTCTTTAAATCTCATATAACCATTGTGTATATGCTATGTATGGTTTACCAGTTGCTTCGATGTTTTCATGCTATATGGTAACTTCACATGTGATTCATTGCTTGAATGAAGTTGTGATGATGCCTTGTTATCGATCCAATTACCACATCATTAACAAAAACTAAAGCTTGTGGAATCATATTTTATTTTTTCATAAATCATTGTGTATTGGAATAATAATTTTTTAAAAAATTTTAAATTCGATTCTTAATTTTTTTTCTCTCAATTGAGCTCTTTTAATTCAAAATTAGCATCCAATTGCATGTTTTTTGGGAGGAAGGGTTTAATTGAAAAATAGAGAATTGAAGTGAAAAACATGGGTAAAATAGGTGGTGCTTTCAAATTTGTTTGTGAATTACATTTTAGTCCCCCAACTTTTTTTTATCAAGTGGCCAATCCCTTTAATTTTTTTAAAATACATTTTGGTACCATACTTTTTTTTTCCTCTTATTTTCCAATTTTTTTTTCATGGAAGGATAGAGAGGAGTCAACGGATTCCAGTAAAGAGAGAGAAAACTCTTCATTGATGACAATTGTGACCACATGTGAAAATTGATGTCAACGGGTTTTACTAGGTGAAGAAAGTCTTATGATAATTGTTTTAATATAGCCTAAAAAAAAGATATAAGTCAAGGATGCAAAAAAAATTTTAAGTTTTATTTAGTGGATTGGATTATTTTTTGGGCTCAGGACTATGTTTGTTTCCTGGAAAGTGGTTTCCGAGAAACCACTTTCCAAACTTTCCTGTGTTTGTTTGCCATTAGAAAAGTTGGTCAACGGAAAACACTTTCCAGTCAAAGAAAAATTTAGCTTGGTTTCCAGGAAAGTGTTTTCCTGAAAAATTTAGGTGGAAAACACTTTCCGGAAGTTGTGAAAAATTTAGAAATGTCATATTATTTGCTGATTATATCAAATTCGATCCTCAAACTTTTGATTGCTATATATATTTTGTTTTGAATATTTATTTTTCAATTTCATCTCTTAAAATTTAATTTTATATTAACTTTGGTTCTTATTTTTATAATTGTTATTTGTTTTTCCCTTACTATTTTTTTATTGAAATTTTTTATCTATCAAATTTGATTCTCATTCTTTTGATTGTTCCTTATTTTATTTGAAATAATTTATGAAATGTTAATTATTATTATTTTAATTTCTTCATCTTTTATTTTATTTTTATTTTTTAAATTCGATCTCTATTATTTTGATTATTATTTATTTTATTTGAGATAATTTATAAAATTATATTTTTTTTCAATTTCATTCTCATTTAACTTTTTAATTTGTAAGATTTGTTTCTCATTATTTTAATAAACTTGAGAAAAAAAATATTAATAAGTTATTTTCCAGCTCATTTTCCATAACATAACCAAACACTGGAAATTGTTTTCCAACTTATTTTTCATTACACTACCAAATATTAAAAAATAATTTACTTTTTTTAGAATTTACTTTTCTAAAATTTACTTTTAAAAAAAACTAAACAAGTATAATTAATTAATAGATTGATTTCCTGGTGTTACTTGTACCAGTACACGGAATAGCCGTTTGCACATGCTAAGAAGCTGTCATCAAGCTATTTCTAACATATCAAATATACGTTGAACAGATTCCATTTCCGTGTGCAGAACAATCGTCAAGTTCTTATAGCTGTGGATAACCCTTAAATAGATCCAAACCTCTGAGCAAATATCTGTCCAATCTTTCTGTGCCTCGCATCCATCGTTGGCCAGCTTAATTGATGACGTACAGAAGGATGGGCATCTCCAGAGTCCAGACCTTCTTTTATTTCACTTTAAGTTTCTGGTTGTTTGTTACTTGTCATAATATCAGTCTAATTAGTTGCGTTGGGTTCTTCATATTTATGCGTTTTATCCCTATTGCTAGTATATTTCACGCTATTTGTTGCGAGTTGGATAATTTTTTTAAAATATTAAAAAATTATTAAAA
>Ga0325410_1001591_pt1 | contig 25164 bp, 19 predicted proteins | sample PopdelMetagenome_16_FD_206182 | JGI IMG/M metagenome (GOLD analysis project Ga0325410, IMG submission 206182) | Populus deltoides microbial communities from Bellville, Georgia, United States - Xylem-PdIQD-R3 | ecosystem: Host-associated > Plants > Phyllosphere > Stem > Wood/Secondary xylem...
TCATTTCAACAGAGAGTTTATTCTTGGTCAACAATTCTAAATTCTTCATTTTATTGTTCTAAATAGTTGAAATGATGATGTGCCTCTATATAAACAATCCTTTAATAATTAATGAATCAGTAGGAAAGATTAAATTACCCCTAAAAATCTAAGGCATGAATTTGTAATTTTAAAACATTGGATACTCTTTTCAAATAATCCTCAAACATAGAGGACTGATTTGTATACCATCTCTACAACGGTTTCCTGTTGTTTTCAGTTTGAGGAATTGAACAGACACTCCCTTCCTCTGTTGTTGACTTTGAATGGCATAGATGTTGCCACATCAGCCCAATTTAACTCCTCTAAACCTGCAACCCACTTCTGGCGCGTGCAAATCCCTGCCGACAACTAAAAGTCTAAAACCTCTTCCACTCCCACCCAAAACCAGAGGTTACATCTCACGCACTGCTCCCTACGTGAGCGAACCCTTCAAAATTCCAGAATCAAAACTCCGCGCCACTAACCTCTCAAATATTCCCACTCTCGCATCCACCCCACGCACACATCTACCCCTATCTTATTGGAGCGTGCATAACACGTATTATATATCTAGTGGGTCTAAGTTTCTAGAAAGTTGCTAGGATACTTTCACGAGCACGACACTTAAATACACGAACGCACACGCACCGTACACCTGTAAGATAAAGGATTAGTAAAGTAAGGTGACGAGTTCTAGAGAGAGAAACGTTTTTTAGAGAGAGAAAGTCTCGTGCTCATTTTTTTTGAAGTTTTAGAGAGAGAAAGCGAAAGGCAAAAGGAATCGAAGATCTCCACAAAATTAGAGCTCGAAACCCTAACCTTCTCCTTCTTTCTCTCTCAAGAAATCTCTATCTTTTACACTGTGTGTTTGGCGATGTGTAGATACATGATTCTGTATGTATAGGTTTTTAGATCGTGAAAGATTCGATAAAGGTTCGTGCTTTACCCTAATTTCTTGTGGTTTCTACGCGTTTTTTTTTTCCCTAATTGAATTTCTATGTTTGTGTTCGGGTTGATTTGGGAGTGAAATTAGGGTTTTTCTCTGGGGTTGTGGTTATATTGGAAACCCTAATTTTTGGGGGTTTAGGGGAATTTTGAGGAAATTAGGGTTTTGAAAACGGGATTGAGAGGAAATTACGGTTTTAAAGGGGAAAGTAAGGGTTTTGAGGTGGTACATGTATGGCTTCTGAGAGTGTAGTAGGAGAAGGAGGAAATGGAGGAGAAGTTAGAGAGAAACAAAGGTATACAGAGAATAAGGTTTATACTCGAAAAACCTTTAAGGGACCCAAAAAGAACAGCCTCATCAACACCGTTGTCACCACCACCACCACCACTGATAACAACAGTAACACAAATATAACCACCACTACCACAGAAGCCGCTGGCGAAAATAACATCAACACCACAACAACCACTGCAACTGCCACAACTGAAACTGCGACTGCTCTAACCACCGCCTCCGCTGTTGCAACTGAAACCGCAACTAAAACCACCTCCACTGCAGCTACTGAAACTGCAACTGGGAATGAAACAAATGACAAGGAGAACTACGAAAAGGACTTGGTTGAAGTGCGAGAATCAGAACCTGTAGCAGTTGAAGACACAAATACTGCCCAGCAAGTGCAACAGCCTGTTTCTCACTCAATTGTAGTTTCAGATGATTCTACCAGACTAAATAGGCAGGAAGTTCAGGGGGTGGTGCCCAGTGTGAGAGAGCAAGTTGTGGAGAGGGAGCTGCATGTGGGGAATGGGGTGCTGCTGAAGGAAGGGATGGATAATAGGGTGAAGGTGGACTTGTTTTCGCGGTCGAAGCAGGAGAAGAGGGAGCTCAGAAAGAAGTTGGAGAGTGAGCTTGAATTGGTGAGGAGTTTGGTGAAGAAAATTGAGGCGAAAGAATTGCAGCTCAGTGTTGGTAGGCTGAATCATTCACGGATGGTGCTGGTAAATGATGGGGTGGATAGAAGATTGAGGAGGGTTAATTCAGAAGTGGGATCAGTGGGTGTTCCCCGTGAGAGCACAATTCCTATTCTTACTCCTACTCCTAGGCAGTCTAGGCCTTTGAATCAGCTTAGTATATCTGTTCTGGAGAATAGCCAGGGCATGGGTGAGTTTGTGGAGAAAGAGAAGAGGACACCAAAAGCAAATCAGTTCTATAGAAATTCAGAGTTTTTGCTTGCGAAAGACAAGTTTCCACCAGCTGAGAGTAATAAGAAGTCGAAATTGAATGGGAAGAAGCAAGGGGCAGGGGAATCAGGGTTTGGGTTTGGGACAGGCACTAAGATATTCAAGAATTGCAGTGCTTTGCTTGACAAGCTGATGAAGCATAAGCATGGTTGGGTGTTTAATACACCTGTTGATGTGAAGGGTCTTGGTTTGCATGATTACTTTACCATCATCAAGCATCCCATGGACTTGGGCACTGTGAAGTCCAGGCTGACCAAGAATTGGTACAAGTCCCCGGAAGAGTTTGCAGAGGATGTGAGACTTACATTTCACAATGCTATGAAGTATAACCCTAAAGGACAAGATGTTCACGTAATGGCAGAGCAGTTATTGGATATATTTGAGACTAAGTGGGCTGTTATAAAGTCGGATTATGATCATGAGATGAGGTTTGCTTCCAGTTATGAGGTGGGCATTCCTACACCTACATCAAGAAAGGCTCCTCCGTTTGTACCACCCCCTCTTGATATGTGGAGGATTTTGGATAGATCAGAATCAATGACATATCCTATTATTGATACCAGACCCAAATCCATTACCACTACACCTTCTGGTAGGACCCCTGTTCCAAAGAAGCCCAAGGCAAAGGATCCAAACAAGAGAGACATGACTTATGATGAGAAACAGAAGCTTAGTACAAACCTCCAGAGCCTACCTTCAGAGAAACTGGACAACATTGTACAGATAATAAAGAAGAGGAGTTCAGCACTCTCCCAACATGATGATGAAATTGAAGTGGATATTGACAGTGTTGATGTGGAGACTCTGTGGGAGCTGGATAGGTTCGTCACCAACTATAAGAAGAGTTTAAGCAAGAATAAGAGAAAAGCTGAGCTTGCCATTCAAGCTAGAGCAGATTCTCAGATGAATGTGCAGCAGAAGGTAAAGCCTTTGACCAAATTTCTCAGCATTAAGTGTACTTTTCTGAAAGGAATTTGTGGTTGCTAAATTTCTACTGATATTTGGTTGCAGGTCTCAGCACCAGTTGTGGTGGAGGCACCAAAAGAAACAAATGCAGGTAAAGTTTTCTGATTATGAGTCTTAATTTCGTTTTGGTTACCATATTGTTTAGTTGTATTGGTTATTTGAAACATTGTTTCTTCTGCTGGCAGATGAAAGGAATGTCTCCACCTTGTCACCTAATCACGTGGAGAAACTGGGAGACAATGGAAGTAGGTCTAGTAGTTCAAGCAGCTCCAGCAGTGATTCTGGATCTTCGTCAAGTGGTACTGCTTCACATTTCTAATTTTGCAACTTCTGTCACTGTTATGTCTTATATATTTGGTCTGATGTTTGGTGAACTCATTTATTTTTCTTTATCTGCATGATTATTGCAGATTCTGACAGTGACAGCTCCTCAGCTTCTGGATCTGATGTAGGGAATTAATTGAGTACTCAAGTAGTTCAGGTGGTTGCATATTCTCCTGGGTTTGCATGAAATGTTTATGTGACTTTTATTTGCAGATGATGTTTGTTGGACTTTTAATTGCAGATAACTTGTGCACTTTCCTGTGTTTTTTCCTGTTTGTTGATTATAATATGGTATACTATGCTGTTCATCAATGTCACCTCATTGTCATATTAGCGCTTGTCTGCTGTCCGGACTGCAAGTGCTACCTGCAATGTAGTAGCAATAGAGATACTAATAGCATGATCATTGTTGTTGAAAAGAATGTATGTTTGCTTAGGATTTGCAGGGTGCTTAGGACAACACTCCTTATTTGTGATTTACTAGTGAAAAAACGAAAACATAATTTTATGCATGTTAAAACATGGTATCTGATTGCCCTTGTACAGTGCCTCTTATATAAGCAAGAATGTGATTGCTCTAGTCAGAGTGTCGTTTGGTGATTAACCTTTTATTGCTTAAGGTCCTGTCTAGTTATGTGGATGATGTTGGCTTGGTTATTGGTGGGTTTCTTCTGAATTCTGATAGTTACATGTGGGTACCACTCACTGGTATGAATACCTTATAGGCTGGGTATGGATTAGTGAGGGAAAAAGAATCTGACTTAGGACTTCAGAGCTTGGGAGCAGAAAATGGGTTCAGAATCTGCTCTAAGATTAGCTGGCTAATGTAATGACCTGGCATTAGAAATTGGTTTCTAAATGGTAGAAAGCCTGCACTGTATAAATTGGCGCACACCATGACAATTTGGGTGGGAGGAGATGGTTAATCATCAATGAATTTAAAATGTTTTATGTGATGGATTGTTGGTTGATTACAGCTATTATGACCTATTTCAAATGGTTTCTGATTCTTGTTACATTTGGATGATATTTGAAATGCATATATATATATATATATATATATAAGAGCATTTTAGGCTTGTTGATCATGTACAAACCTTTTTTTTTGTTTTTTGAACTCCATTTCTGGTGTTAAAATTTATATTTTTCATCTTTCCCAGCCAATGACATTTTCTTGGACCATCCTCTCTGTCTGAACCGCCTATGCACCATTGCCGTCTCTGAAAGTTAATTAATCACTATGTTGTTTCTGAAGTTGGATTATATTTATAGGGTCTTCCACTCAATCACTTCTTTTTTGTTTTCCTGTATGCACAACTAATTCCTAAATGATGATTTAATGGAAGAAGACATTTTCTAAAAAGTTTAAAAAAGGGCAGTTTGTTTGTTATGGAGTTGGAGGCCTTTTTTTGTGTTTGTGTTATTTGCACAATAAAGATGTTGAGATGAAATTACATGTTCTCAAAAACCTGTTCTCTTTGACCTTGACAACATGTGCACATGTTATTATAGGAAACCCATGTCGATTTTACCTGTACAATTAATTACCAGCCTCTATTGTTTTTTTCATTTTCTTAATGTGGTGATTTCTTTCACGGATAAAAGTTACCCTCCATGATTCTCGTGTATAGTATCCCATAAGTGCACGTGTTTTGTTCTCAACTGTACAGTATACTGGGTTGCATGCAATAATAGCTGTGATGTTAACTATGGTGCAGATTAGGTGCAGTCACAGCCACCAACAAGTCTAGAGTTCAATTGTCTTAGGACTAGTTTCAAGGTCTGTCATGGGAACCTTGCTATACAATACAGCAAAGCATGACTGTCTTAAGAAACACGCTAAATTGTGGGATAGTTGGTGAAGCCTGGTTATTCTTAGAGTTGTTTTCCGGTTGTATTTTGCCATCTGTTTTATTTTTTTCCTGCTAAACTTGTGGAAGAAATGCTTATCTGTGCTTTCTGGATTAGTAAAAATGAAACTGTATTTTAAAGGATGCTTGCATGCAATAGGCATTAGTTTTTGTAGATTGTCTATTCTTGCATGGGCATGCAAATAAATGTTTTGTAAACAGTTGAAGCTTTGTCTTGCTGTTATGGTTTCATGCAAGATTTTCCTCTCTATTCTGCATTAGCTAGCTGATGAGAAGTATTTCTTAGCTTGTGATTGGCAATGTCTGCGTTTGTTAAATACTAGTGGTACTCCTTGCTCATATCACCTTTCCTTTTTCCCTGACAGATCTCAGAAGTTTAGGGTAGATGGCTATCTCCAAAGTTGGTGTACAATGCATTCTGGATTTCGATTCTCATTAGGAATCTGCCTTTGGTGTACAGTGAAGTTCTCGAGGCGACAGATTGTCCTGCCAGTGCAAAGTGTAGTTTGTCTCTCTTGTGGGAACTGGTTTCTTCATGTGGCTTATCTGTCTGCTCATGCATTTGTATAATACGCCCTAGAATGTGGTTATGATATAGATACAGTGGTTTGTTTTCCTCTAGCATGTGTACATGGCTAACTACTAGTCATTTTAGTTCTAGCTACCTTGCCGTTGATTTTGTGTTAGCAGATTCAGGATTCTTTGGTGCTATAGAATAGATAGTCTGTAATTCAAACTCATGAAGTTATAATTGCTTCTTAAGAAATAATTTTTTCTGAAGATTGCTGGTTTGTGGTCTTGGCACAGATTATGGGGCTCCATTTGAACACTCAAACTATACTGCATTTGAGTCGCAACAACAGCCACTCAAGCAAGGATCTCTGTTTAAGCTATAATCCTAAAAGAAAACTTAGTATTATCAATGTTGCAACATATAGCAGTCCCTTGGATCCATTGCATGTAAATGGGGTATTTTATTTGCTGTAAAATGCCTTGAAAAAACTGAAAAAGTGAAGGGGAAAAAAAAAAACCCTCATGGTTAGGGATGGCAATGTGTTGTTGAGCTTGAGCTGGATTTTTCTCCTTTCATCTCTAATTCAAAATATATTTAAATTCATCACCACTATTCATCTACAATCTAGCTGCTTGGATTGGATTGGTTTGAGGGGTTTTTTTTCATTTGTTGAGTGCCCAACCTAATCCAGATTTCTTCTCTTATTTTTTTTAAATCATTTTTAAAAATAAAATATAAATTTAAAAACCAAAAAACATTTCTATTTATAAATTATAAAACTATAAAATAGAATTTAAATTTAAACATTAAAATCATATAAATCATTCATGAATTATAAAATAAAAATTTATATATTATATTAAATTTAAAATTACAGTCATATCAAATAAAATAAAAATTCATTGTTATAAAATGTTAGGTTTACTTGAGAATATGGTGAAATTTATTTTATAAGTGTATTTTTTGCTTAGAAATGTATTAAATTAATAGTTTTTTATTTTTAAAAATTTATTTTTGATATCAACGATAAAAAAATATAAGGAAAAAATAATAATTTAAAGCTAAATAAATTTAATTTTTTAAAAAATATTAATGAATCTCAATATCAAAAAAATATTTTAATTTAGAAAACTAAGATCGCGAAAGCTTCTACTTTAACTTTACGTGCCTTTTAAAAAATGCTTTTACCTCGATAAAACATTACATTGATTTATTTTTTTAATTTTTATTTTATTTTGAAAAGTTAATATTGAAAATTAAACAAAAATATTTATAAGTAAAACTTATCTTTAAAAAACATCACCGAAACCAAAGACGCACAAAAGCTGAAAACAATGTAGACCAGTCACCAGAAACTAGTTAAGGTAAATGCAAATTCATCCCCTCAAACTCATGCTCTCTCCAACTTTTGCAAGATGCTCGTCCAATCTCAAACCTTATTTCCTCAAAACCAAACCTTTCTCTTCTTCTTCTTTAGATTTTTCACCATGGTCTGGTCTGCAATCATGGAGAGAAAGCACATTGAACAAAAACAGGTTTTGGGGACCAAATGGCCCACAAACACCTCCCTCTTCAATTGACATCAATGGCACTTCGTTGTTGGACTCTGCTTCTTCTCTTGCAGAACTTGGTGCTCTTGTTCTCTCTACTAGCGACCCTCTCTCAAAATCCAAGCTTTCCCATTTGGCTTTCTCTAAGTGGCGCAATGAGAAGCTTCCTATTGGGGTATATGACCCTCCTTCAAGACCTGCTAGGCCTCCTAAACCTGAATTGGTGTGTTTTCTTATTGGTTTTTTACACTTTATTCTTTAATGGGTGTCTCTAAAAGCTTGAATTGCTTATTGAAGTTTGGTTCTTTTGTGTTTGTTCTTATGTTTTGTGTTGTTCGTCGCCAAGGTGATTTATGGGTTTTTTTTTTTTTTTGTGCATTATCAATGCCACTGCAATGGACATTTGGTCAAGTGTTTATGAGTTTGTGCTAGTATGGTTTATTTATCGCTTACTTGCAATTGTTCCATTGAACTATTTTCTAGTGTCAGGAAGTGGAGATTTTTTATGGTGCCTCAGTGCAGGTATTGCTTTCACAGTATGTAGTTCATGTCAGTGGGATTTGTTGCTTTCAATTTCATTCAGAATTGGACATTTCAGGACCTCACTTTCGTTTATGCTATTTGTGGAATTTGTCCCTTTTACATTTTAGAAATGTCATTAGCTTGTTTTTCTCACAAAAGAAAATGCCATTACCAATGTATGTTCCTAAAGTAATTTGGGTAGGGAGTTGATGATTTAGTGATTTGAATATTATTGGTTGATTGAAATTGCTAACTAATTATTGTTTATAGGAAAATTAATTGCTTCAGTTGTTGAATTGGTCTTTGGATTCATGTGCTCATTTCCAGGTTTCCCCAAAGGAAATTCCAGCTCCTAAAGATTCAGGCATGCCTCTTAATGCTTACATGCTTCATAATCTTGCACATGTGGAGCTAAATGCAATTGATTTGGCGTGGGATACTGTTGTTCGATTTTCGCCTTTTAGCAAGATTTTGGAGGAAGGATTCTTCGCAGACTTTGCACATGTCGCTGATGATGAGAGTCGTCATTTTGCCTGGTGCTCTCAGAGACTTGATGAGCTGGGTTTCAGGTCAGTTAATTCATTGCTCTGAGTATTATCGCTTCTTTATTGTTGTACCAAGTAGTATTAATTTCCTTGTCATTAGATATGGAGATATGCCTGCTCATAATTTACTTTGGAGAGAGTGTGAAAAATCATCCGATGATGTTGCTGCCCGTTTGGCTGTGATCCCTCTAGTCCAGGTAATGTTTTGCTCTGAATACATTATCTAGACATCATTGATCCAGTGGGTGTTAAAATATGCTTGTACAGTGATTTTTATGGTTCTGCATATGCCATTTTTCAATTTTCCTTTGGTTTCCCATTCAAGGTTTGCTATCCAAGAAGCTACTAACATGTTCATGACAAGCGAACATGCATACTGGCATATGATTACTAAGATTATATGTTCTATGAAATAAGAATATGAAATCATTGTGTTTAGATGAATGGTAGAGATTTCTGCAGTCACCTCACTATATATTTCAATTTTCCATATAATATATTTAGATATTTGTTGCCAGATAGGTAAGTTATAGAATTTTTACCCTCAGGCAAGTGGTATGTGTCTTTTGAAGTCCTTGTTATTTCTGCCTGCCATTTCAGTTCACTCAGCGAAGTTATGATGTGTGCAAGTGCTGGTTAAAGGATGATTCTTACTTTTGATATGCCCATAGAACTCTTAAATGTAATGAAACTTCAATCACAGATAGATTGTACATAACACATTTTTTCATTTCTATTTAAAGAGGAATTTTTTTTTTCTTTGTTCTTCTAATACCATGGATTTAGGAGGCTAGAGGACTTGATGCTGGGCCAAGGCTAGTGCAAAAACTAGTTGGCTTTGGAGACAATAAGACATCTAAAATAGTGGCTAGAATTGCTGATGAGGAAGTTGCTCATGTAGCCGTTGGGGTCTACTGGTTTGTCTCAGTCTGTCAGAAAATGGGTCGTGCCCCTTGCTCCACTTTTAAAGGTTTAGCAGACCTTTTAATGTTTAATCTTAGATAGTCACTTGTTCATATGTCTTTAGTTCCATATATGCCATGCAAGTATTTATTTGCGAATATTTTTGCCACATTGAGTAGATTTGTTAAGGGAGTACAACGTGGAGTTGAAAGGGCCCTTTAATTATTCAGCTAGAGATGAAGCTGGGATTCCCCGTGACTGGTGAGAAAAACTGTATCTCAGTTATTGTTTGCATGGAATTCAAAATGTGATGTATTTTAATAGTTAATGTATGATCCATTGACCTATCTTCCTTGACAATCTAACAGAAAATCAATCTTCTTTTAACTCTGCACCCAAAGAAAAGCTGTTTTTAATTTGATTCTTGCATTACCTCTGCTGTGCAGGTACGACAAATCATCCACAAATAAACAAGACGAGGTTACAAAACCAGATACCACCGAGAAGCTTTCTGTGGTACGAGATTTAGTTTCTTTCTCTCCCTCCCCAGGAGAGTTAACATACATGTGTACAATGTTAGTAGCAAATATACTAAGTGGTGGTTCACATTACAGGTTTACGAAAGACTTGCTTCTATCATTGCCATGGAGACAGAAAATGCAAGTTTGAATAAGCCAGCTGGATAATACCTAGGGCGTAGGCAGCTTAGGTTGAAAATCCTAAAATTCTTTGCAGATGGTTGGGTGACAAATTGATTTTAAGTTTCATAGACGACTCAGCCAGTAGCTATAGTGATATAGCTCAAAGACAGGTCACTCTGAATTAGTAGTTCAGGGTCGTCTTGTCTTGCATTTTGCAACTCCGGGTAACTGCCAATGCTGGCCCTTTCTGGAGCTTATAGTTTTAGAAGTGCTCTTTTCATCATATTGTCTGTCTTTCTATCAGGTATATATGTGAATTTGTATAGATTAGAACTTCTGTAGTTTCTTTCTTGATCAGTTCTAAGAAAATAACTGTAACAATTGAAATCCCTCTTGATGACATTTGGATTGGGTGGCTGTGGAGCAGAATAGGCTATGATATCAGTCTTTCCGAGTCTGCTGGATCCAAGGATGATTTTTATATAATTATATAGATTAAGCTTTCTGAAAGCATCTTTCAGGTTTAGTTAACAAACACTAGTTGTTTTATTATTCATAAAGGATTTTATTTTGGAATCAAGCTGTGGAGACCAATCTAGAAGAGTACAAATGACTAGCCACAAGGCCTGCAACAGGGTGATTCGGCTGTTGCTCCAATTAATGCTTATATCATCATCAAAAGAAGGGGAAAAAAGTGTTGATAGTGGCTGGCCGAACATTGGGCATCTCAAAAGAAGTCATTAAACTTTGTTTTTGTTGTTGGATCACATGCAATCCTCATTCGTTCGTGAAAGGGCTTCAGCTAGTGGGGGACACATTAAAATGGGGCTTATTTTGAAGATGAAAGGCATTAAAGCACTTCGACTGGGATGGCAACGGTATCCACGAGATAGGTTTTAATTAAATCTATAGAAGACCTATATTCATTTGGATATTTATAGTCTATTTATTATTATTATCATTTATATTATTATAAAATATATATATATATATATATATATAATCAAGTTTTAGTTGTCAAATATCAAGTTCGGATGAAAATATCATTCATATCTACTACATATACTACATGGCGGAAAAATAAACCATTGGAAGGGAGACCACATATGTTTAGTCTTTCTCCTCCAAACTTCCAATTTGATTCCTAAACTTTCAATTTTATTTCTAGAAATTTAAAGATATAATTGTTGATTGCAAAACTAAGAATTTACGAGGATGATGGAAAATAAAATAAAAAACCAAGATTTCATAAACCCTAAAATTATAGATAAGTTATAGAAAAAAATTGATTTAATAAACTTTGAATGTAATAATTATATCTCAATAACATAAAAAATTGTTTTAAATTGTATGTTAAATTGATGACAAATAAAATTTGAATTAAATAAATATCTAAAATATAATTAGGAAAGAATTTGAAATAACAAGAAAAATAAAGAAAATTTTGAAATAGTGACATTCAGGTCCCAAGCCTAAACAACCCTTCTATCCTTTTCTCTTTCCCATGTCTCTTTTATTCTGTTCCCCTACACATTTTCTCTTTCACTCGCGCACTTTCTCACCCCCCCCTCTCTCTCCTCACACATATTCTCTCCCCTTCTCGTTTTTTTCTCACCACTTATTTAGGAATAAACCTCAATGTATTTTTGAGTTTTGATAAGTTAGAATGTGACATCGTGCACCATCCACACATATAAAATTATATATGCAAAGCAAACATATCCTTCTTACTCCGTGTCTACTTGTTACCTTACATGACACTAGCAATCATCACTTTCACCACCAATGATAGTTAGGTATTATAATCAAGGGTGAACATCAACCTCTTCACTAATCAATTGCACTACAACTCCACTCACCCCAAGATAATTGTAACACCAATTTTCATGTCCTACGGGATATATTGATATAATCAAAATCTATAACTACCTATATTCAAGACTAATTATAAGCCCAATACACAATTATGGAAAGCTTATATCAAGTTTAAGGTATTTTCATAACTTTATCAATGGCGCCGTCTATGATGACATTTTATTTCTCTCCACCAAAACTCTTTCCATAACTGACAAAACTCTAAAATATAGGAGAATAATTGATCTTTCCACTCCAAAAACTCTCTTATATAGTGTTGATGCTCAATTATATTGTCACATTTATGCAACTGCATCTTTGCACTCTTTCTCATACACAATAGACTCACCACTAAGGGTATTGAGACAACTCCAATTCCTAAAGAGACAATATATAATTACATGTAAGCAAGTAGACATGAAGAAACTTGCACTCCATCACTTAAAAAGAGCTACGTCTATCAAGAAAAGTGTTTTTATAATAGACACTTTAAACGAGGATCTAACTATCTCCATCGATCTTTATCTAAATCTAACTCATGCACTCTACCTAGGAAAGGAATAAGACATAAGGCAAGATCAACAACTCTATGAGTTTATGATAATAAACCCATTAATGATAATAAACCCATTAAGTAGAAGAATCTTCACTTTATCATAGAATGTTACACATTCATCTCTCCAAAGATTACACATTTGCAAAGGCCAACTTAGATAATATGATGGACTCATAAACCTTAGAGAGCATATATAATGTGAAAAGCATTACAAAGCTTGTCATATAAGACAATGATGTTATGTGCAATGTTCTTTCAATGATGTTTCATGGATTTGCTCATGCATGGTACCATAACTTAGTGTCTAGCTTAATCATCAACTTTCATCATCTAAATGCCAAAATTATTTTGCATTTTAGTACACGCATCCTAGCTAAAAAGAAAAGCACCACTAAGCTTGTTGCTATCACACAGTGAGAAAATAAGAGTACTAAAGCATGTCTCCAAAGGTTCAACAAGAAAATACTCAATGTGAAAAGACTACTTGAACCCATTTCTATAAATTGAAGTGAAGTTTTTCCCAAAAGTTAAATTGAGAAATATTTATGCAATTACTTATCAAGTATTGTAAAACAATATCGATGGTCAGGTAACTACTTAAAATAACACTGAAGCAAAGAGTATTAATATTTTTTGTAAATTTTGAAAAATTACTCGCCCTCTTTTTATTTTAGGGTCGGTTGGATTATATGTAAAAATGAGAGAGATTTCACCTTATACTTCAATTTCTTCTCTTTTTTAAAAAAAAAACTAGTGGTGAAATTTAATTTGGGATTGAATTAAGTGAATATTAGTGAGGGAAATCATACACAAACTTGTTTAGGGTTAGGGAAATCAAGAGATAAAATCTCTAGAGATAGAGAACAAGAGATTTAAAGAGGGAAGAAAGGAAGGAGAAGAAAGTTTGCAAAAAATCCCTTACCTTTATTCCAAACTAGTTGACAAATTAAGTGTTCTAATAATCTAATTTCTTATTATTGTGTGTTGTCATGCTTAGGGGAAGAAATCTTTAATTTACCAATTATAGGGCTCTAGGGTAAATTTAGAGAAAATGAATATTTTAATATTAAATACTCAAGTTGTCATGAATTAATTGCTCGACAGAGGAAAATAATAAAGAGTATTGAAAGAAAAATCATGGGTAGCTCTAGGCCTTAGGATCGGTCACATAAGTAAGGGCTAATGATAAAAAAATTGTTAAGTCAACCATATAAGTCAAGGCTATTGATAAAAAATTGTTAAGCTGACAACATAAATATGGGCTACTAATCAAGAATTACTAAGCTGGCTACAAGTAGGGGCTATTGATCAAGTATTGTTAAGCTATTTATATGAGTGAGGGCTACTAATCAGAAATTGTTAAGCCGATCACATAAGTGGGGGATACTAATTAGATGTTTATGAATCAATCATATAAATGAGGGCTACTTATTAGAAATTATTAAGTCGGCCACATGAGTAACAGATATTAATCAAATATTTATGGGTCGTCTAAATAAACGGGGCCATGAATTAGATGTCTTTTAGATGTTTAGTATAAAAAGAATTAGAATCAAAGAGTTAATGAAATATGTGATTTCACTCGAAGGATTGAACTAAGAAACTCAGACTTTATGTCATCAATATCTTGGTATGAAGGAGGATTCTCCTACTTGTAGATATCAAGGAAGAGGCAGCAATGATCTTGATAGTCGGTACAATAAATTAAACTTTGCCAATTATCAGGATTTGTTATTTACTAAGTTTTTTTTTTTTTTTATGAAATCATGTGACAAACTGCATGATTTCATAGCTGATATGGCATTCATGGTACCAAAGAATAAATAAGATTAATATTAAGATTTGTTGTTTACTAAGTTAATTAAACATTAAATGCCTAGTCAAAGCTTCTAACTTGTAATAAATGTGATCATTCTTCGAACAACCTTAGTTAAGTTATAAATATCTATTTATCATGTCCTCTTATTTACCCACAACTCTACTGTCACCTTCCCCCTTCATTTTTTCAGATCTAGCTCTGCCTCTAAACTAAATTATCTTTATGAAGTCTCTTACTTACCTGAAGAATTTTGTATCCTCGTTACCTTTGTTAAAAAAAATAACCAAACCAAAATTTTTTTAAAAAACAAAAACTTAAAAAAAAAACCGAAATCGGTTCAAACCGATCGGTTTCGATTCGGTTCAGTTTTTTAGGATAAAAACCAGTTCAAACTGGATTAGCTCAATTTTTTTGGTTTTGGCTCGGTTTTTCCGGTTTTTTTTGGGTTCGGTTCGGTTTCAGACTTATAAAACCGAAACCAAACCGGTTAATTTTTTTAAAATTTTAATTGATTTTTTTCAAGATTTAATTTTTAATTTTTTTTTATTTTCTCTCCCCTGCACACACTTTAGTTTCTGTTTTCTAGCTCTACTTTATATATATATATATATATATATATATATATATATATATATATATATATATATATATATATAATGTGCAAAATACGACACTTTGGCCATTAAAAAAAAGAAAAGAAAAAGGGAAAGAAAGGAATGAGAACATGTAAGATTCAGGCACGCGCTCATGAGATGTGACATAGAGCCAGAAAGTAAACGTGAATGATGGCAGCTCCATGCATACCGTAAGTTAATAAACTATGTTCTTTTTACAGCTGCTTTAAGATAAGATTCTGAGCCTCTTCGTCTACTACACCTTTGGAGTTTAGTGATTGGTTGCTTTAGAACTTGATGGGTGAAATTAAAAATATATATATTATTTTAATTTATTTCTAAATAAAAAATATTTTAATTTTAAAAACCAACAGCTATGACGACACCAAACAGTCAACTGCACCAAACCCGTCTGTCAATCTCTCTCTCTCCTCGTTAACACGCAACGTGGACGTGAAGGACGCAAAGAAATCCAAACATTTTTTAAAGAAAAGAAATTATTTATAGTAATTAAAGGATATTATCAACGTTAACGTAACATAATCTCTGCTTCTCTGTCATATTCACTCACCGCTCTGACTTTAAGCGAGAGAAGAAAATACAAGAAGATTCAGAGCAGGAGAAGCAAAGCAGAGAATATGTGCTGTGGAGACGGTGACTGTAGGCCTCTTGGCTTTCTTTTAGGCCTTCCCTTTGCCTTTCTTTCTCTAATTATCTCCGCTGTTGGCGTTGTCATTTGGATTGTCGGGTTTGTTCTCTCTTCCTTTATAATAATTCTTGCTGTATCTTAGTTTCTTGATGTCTTTGATTTCTTTATTTTTCACAGTTTTTGCCATTGTCTGTAGGAGTCTTAATTGCATTTCAATTTCTGGACGACCTTCTCTGAGATTTCTTGAATCTGTGATAGTATTTGTCTCCTTTTTGACAAATCTTGGCTGTTCTTTTCTTCTATGTTGGTTTCCGGGCATCATAGTTATGTTATCTGACAGTTTTTTCCCCATTTTGTACAGGGTTTGGCTTATTGCATTTCAAATTTGCAGTATTTGAGAATTTCTTTTTGATAGTTTTTCTTGTACTTTAAATCCTGATGAACATACTTAATTTTAACATTTATTTATGGCTTTAAATTTGTAGTTGCATCTCAATCTCTGTTTATTTGAGATTTCTTGATTCTATTTCAGAATTTGGCAGTTTTGATACAATATGTGATCTGGGTTTGGTCTAAATTATTTTATATAATGATGTTACATTTGTACTTGAGAATTTATACCTCCTGACTGATTTTCCAATCTTGGGGGTTGTGCAGGTTGTTATTATCCTGTGTTTGTCCTTGTTGTTTATGCGTGACAGTGATAGTAGAACTGGCTCTGGAGTTGATCAAGGCCCCCATTCATGTCATGGAGTGGTTCACTTCTCAGATACCTTGTTGATTTCATGATTCTACTGAACATACCTTAGTTATGTAGTAGTTTTCTGTTTGTTGATTTGGATTCTTCCTCTTTCTACTTAATATACCTATTTATGTGTTTCCTTGTTTGTTATTGAGGGGAGCGTGAGTAAAATTTTATGGAATGACTTACGAGATGATTCATCTTCAGATATGATTTCTGACCATATGTGAATTGGGTTCCAAGAATGAGTATGATGTTACTTTTTTTGGATGTCCCATAATCGTTAGAACTTGTGTTCTTATCATCTGTGGATAACAATTATTGTTATAGAAATGGACTCAGAAACAAAAGGGGTTACAGAGTAGTTTTATTGATAGATTGAAAGCAGAAACTTGGTATGTTCACTGCAAAAGCTACAGGGAGCTAAGAACACCCAACTGTGAGTCTGACTGTCTAACAAGGTCTGTTATTCTAGCAGAGCATCAAGGCATTATTTAAAGCCTGTCTCATGATCATCAAGCCTCCTCCAAGAATCCACTTTCCGTTTTAACCACCCCCCCCCCCCCCCCATGTTCTTCACACCGCCATGAACTATGCATCACATATTCATCCTTCAAAGATTTGTTCGACTTCTCCAACTTCTGAGTTTCCCTGTAGTGGATTTAGGGGGTACAGAATCGGGTAGGTTGCTGAGTTGGACCAAAAGAGTTAATTAAGAGGAAACATTTTTGTTTTCTTTGAAAAAACATGAGACATAATCAAAGTATTTATTGAAATTCAACATTAGGGAAACTCAAACTGGAAGTTACTTCTTGGTTCTGAAGAGTTTCTATATTTTAGTATTGAACACTACATCTGACAAAGCAATAAAATTATCCAGAGATCCCGTTTGGTCCAATGTCTCTCTTTGCGAGTTGTTGAAGTGCCCTTATGTTCTCCCTCATTTTCTCCCACGTCTTGTGATAGAACTTTATCCAAACTATTTAACACTCCATGCTTTGTAAAGACTCCACTCTCAAGCTGGAGACCAATCTCCCACACATTCTCTAACACACGTCCGTACGTTGAGCGTTTGATGGCTCAAAAATGGCCTACCAATCATAAGCACCCCCCTCCCGCTATATTCTCAAGCAATGAGTTCCATCCACAATGAGTTGTAAACACCCCAACTGCTGTGTGTGCCAAAACGTCGAACTGAGTCCATGGTATCACAAGTCCCTGTGATGTGGTTCTGTCCAAGAATCCGTTAGGGAAATGTACCTTAGAGTTGTCCCTAAGTGAGCATACAAATGGCGCCTCACTTGTTTCTAAGACCTCAGCTAGTGCTACAAGTTCATGCGGTGGTGGTGCTGTGACGGATCCAAAGCTAACATATGCAACGGAAGCAAGTTTTTGCTTGTCAAGCCTTGTTATGCAACCGTATGTGTCTGCCCCAGGTGGTGGTGGTAATATCATATTGAAGGGTCCAATGTTGAGAAATTTTTTGAATCTAGAATTCTAGTCCTTTGTTATGCTAGGGTCCAGTCCTTTGAATCAGATTTTTCTCGTAAATTGGCACTCAAAAGAAAAGGTGGTCTCTATATTCATTTGCATGCTTCCACAAAACACAAATAGGATCAGAGGATCTCCCCATTTAATCTGTTTGTCTTTAAAGGATGATCTGTCGAGGATGATCAGCCATGATGTGAAGCTGTGTTCAGGAATATATATGTAAGGGATTCCATAATAATTTAAACCTCTCCACCCTACCACTTTTGGCCCTTTAAGCTTCCTATGCACTTTTGAAGGAGAACTTCCCATTTGGTGTCAGGTTCCAGGATATGCTATCCTTTCTCTTCTCATTAGGGAACGGTTTACCACAGAAAGCAGATTGGATGCTCACAAGTTCCTCTGACCTAGCCTTTGGCCAATGCCAATAATTGTTGTTGATGACTGCCACTGCTTTTGCATTTCAAGGAATACCATTTTCGAACATTACCCTACCATTATATTTCTCCATTAAAGGATCATCAGGTGCCTTGAGTCCCATCACAGAAAGGTGATTTTTCCAATCCCCTGTAGCATGAATTATCCATTCCCAGATGATATATAGGCCTGAATCCCTGATATTTTCTCCAAGTTCAGATACAATTCTGTGATGCGTTTACTGCCCAGAAACTGTTGCCTTTGAGCTGATGCAGGTGGTTTTGATCTCAGCTGTGGATTTGCCACAACTAGGCCTCGTGGATAGTTTTGCAGGAATATTTATGGATCGATGGGTATAGTTAAGTCTAAAAAGAGACATGGATTGCATATAATATCGGTTTGATGAAAGACTCATAATTTTTAATTCAATCATTTAATCACACTCAAATTTGATCAAGAATACAGGTCTAATTATATAGAGATAAGCTCACTCCAACTAGCTGAGGTTAGTTTTGTTAAGGTTCGAGAAGCTTTCAAATTAGTGTTATTTTGGTTAATTTTGTTATTTTTTTTATTTTCTTTTCGTATGTTTATGACTTATTTCTTTTCTTTTTAATTAGAACTTGATTTTTGATTTATTCATAGAATTAAAAAAAATAAGTTATTTATTGATAAACATTTGCTAATAAAAAAAAATTATAATGATTTTGTTCAGTATAATTGTGTTACCTTTTCTAGCTGTTTTTGTTATATTATTTTCTGTCTCCATCACTAATCCATTGAAGATTTATTAAAAGTATGTTTGGAAATATGATAAAAATCATATTCCTTTAAATTTTAAAATTTTTTATTTTATTAAAATTTATTTTATTTTATGTTTTTAAATTATTTTGATATACTAATATTAAAAATAATTTTTAAAAAATAAAAAATATATATCATTTTAATACATATCTAAATAAAAAGTATTTTAAATTATAATTATTAATTTATAAAAAAATAAAAAATATATATTATTTTAAAATGAGGTTGCATAATTACCTTAGGTTACAAGCTATATCACTCTCTTTTGTCTTTCTCAAGACAAATCCCTCTTCTTACATCCTCATCATCACCTTTCTTAAAAAGGAGCTACCTTTTTTGCTTTACTACTTTGATCACCTTGCTTCAAAAAAATATATAAACTTTCTCTTTAGTTTTTCATTAAAAAATAAATAAATAATTAAAAGGGTTAACCATTGTTTCGATAAAAGACTAAAGCAAAATTAATTATAACTCAATTAACATACGATTAAAAATGGCTCAACGTTTTTGGACCCAACAGTGTCAACCTTGGATGTTCATCTCCAAAATCTGCTGCATCAAACTAGTTTCATCTGCTTGCAATGTGGAAGAATTTATATCGAGAAAGTGGGAAAATCCTACCTCAAAAGAGAAAAGCATGGTCATCAAGTCAAGTATATTATGGAAACATGACTGCACTGAATGCAGAGCGATGTTCAAAATTATTCAACACTCCCAATAGCACAAAAACAAACTATAGATTTAGACACAACATCAACCACTCGACAAAAGCTCATGAGACATATATCTTCATCTTTCACTCGATTTCAGCGGAGTTAAGAACTTCTCTTATTTTCTTCTTTAATGTTCTTCTTGCTTCCCATACTCCAAATGGCTTGCCTCATAGCCACCCTTCTTCCCAGCTCCAGGTGGGTCTTGCCCAATAACTAGATCTTTGGTTGCTTGAGCAATCTCCACTATAGTTTCGGTAACGGCGCCCAATATGCTGCTTCCTTCTTGTCGCTGCTGCCGCCGCCAATATTGTTCTTCTTGTTCGTCGCCTTCTGGGCCGACTTTCTCGCTGGATTTTTTTGTGACGCTCGCTTCCTCTGCTCCTTGACCTCCGGTTGCATGAACTTTTGATTCTTCCCTGTATTCTCCTCCCTGGAAACTCCTCTAATCATCCTCAATAGGCAACACAAATTCAATTTCTATTGCAAGTACAAATGCAATCATCTAGTCTACATTTTTTACATGTTCAATTGGAAAGACGAGCTTCAATTAAGCATCAATCTTTTCTCTTTTTTTAACCTATAGTGGAATCAGTTCAATTCAGTTCAGTTCAAATCATAAACTTAAAGAACTTAGACATACACTATTCTGTGAATTATACCTGTCCTTCTGCAGCTTTTCGAGCCTCAAGTTCTCTCTCGGCCTCCTCTTTCTTCCTAGCTGTATACTCCTTGATACTTTCACCAGTAGACGCAGCAGTCTCTTTAGCAGCACCCAATGGCTTCCCTGCAAGCTCGGTAGTCTTCTGACCAGCATACTCTACTGCCCTCGCGGCTGCCTTAGTCCCCTCCACAGCTTTTTCAGTTGTGTAATGAGCAGCAGTCCATCCAGCTGCAGCGGCATTGTCTTTCACATCCACGGCCACTTTCTCTACACAATAAGCGGCCTCTTTGCCACTTTCCACGGTCACATCTTTAGCTGCTACTGCCTTCTGTACTGTATAATCCATGGCCCCTTTGCTCTTCTCTACAACATACTCCGAAGTTTTCTTAGCACCTTCAACAATGGTGTCTTTTGCTTGTGCTCCCTTCTCTGCGATATAATGGGTAGTTTTTTGAGCCCCTTCAACTAGAGTGTCCTTTGCTTGTGCGGCCTTCTGTGCAGTAATGTCCTTTGTCTGTGCGGCCTTCTGTGCAGCAATGTCTCTGGCTTGTGCGGCCTTCTCCGCAGCAATGTCTTTGGGTTGTGCGGCGTTCTCAGCAAAAGTGTTTTTTGCTTGAGGAAATTTCTCTTTCACAGTCTTAGTTGCAGAACCCACAACTCGGCCTGCCTTCTCTTTTGCTTTCTCATATCTTTCTTCAGCTGCATTTAAAGCCTCCAACGAATTTTTTTGCGCCGTTTCTCTTAACTTCGTTATTTCATCGAGAGAAAGTTGTTGCTCTTTGTTTCGATCACTACCATTCTCCTCTTGTTTGCCTTTGGTTTCTTTTCCACCCCTTTCCACTTCAAATTTTCCAACAGAATAACCCTCTCTTGCTTTCCTTTCTTGTTCTTCTTCTTCTTCTCTTCTTTCCCTTTCTTTATCACTAGAAACATCCGTCTTAGCTCCTCTCATTTTGTCAGCAAGAGACTCAAAGAACTGGGCTCCAGTTTCATTGCCACCTTCACCGATGTTTTCTTCGACAACTGATTCTTTTGGTTTCTCTATCAAAGACTCAAAATGGCTAGCCATTTTTGGGACTCTTTCTCTCTCCACATAATTCTCTCTCTCACTTGTAGCGCTCTCTCTCCTGGATTGCTGAGATGCCATTGCTGCTAATGTTTCAAGAAGGTAACAAAGTCAACTAGATCTCCTTGTGTTTTCTTTCTTTTCTTGGCGGGTAATGTATGAGAACTGTATGTATGATTATTTGATTTGGTGTTGGGATAGGAATGAAGAGGAGGGGAGAGGAGAAGATTGGCGTTAAAAAGGGAGAGGCAATGGCCTATGGCGGCTTGAGGAAATGGAGGTGGGGTGTGCATGGAGTTGACATGTGTTGGTGCATGGAGCAACGTGTTGGTACTGTACAGAGAAGAAGGTGACTCAGCTATACAAAAGATGGATGGCACACGTAAGAGGATAGGGCTTAGGTTAGCCATTTGAGGAGATGACACATGGATTCATCTCTATTTGCCACGTGTGTAAGCAGAGACTATCAAGACCCACTTCGGTTTACAAGCTTCAGATCAGTCCCCCTCCTATCGCATATTGGGTTTAAGTTTTGTTTTTCTAATTTTTAAGTTATTTATTAGGTGGTTGAGTAAATTTAATTTCATCTTAAAACAATATCATCTTTTTTTAATAATAAAAAATAAAATAATAAATTAACATGATCAAATTTTAATAGAAATGGTTAAATTAATTAAGTCACGAGTTAATTAGTTGATTCATTTAATTTTAGGCCCTAAGATCTTACGATATTAGGACTTTGGACAGTGGGCTTGTCTGTCAGTCTAGATGTTCACAACTCTCCAGAACAGGGCTTTTCCGAATCTTCTATTTAACTAAGCCCAAAAGATAGAAAGTGCTTTATTTATATAGTGGGCTTCTCGGCCTGCTACACATCCTGGCCCTTTACTAGCTTTATATTTCTGCTCCGCTCTAAAGTTTTTTACTCCATGATTCTTCAATATTATTATATCTTTTTTAATTATTATGTATTTAATCTAAAAATAATAATATTAATAAAAACTTATTTATAAAAAATCGATTAAAATATTTTTTTATTTTTAAAACACTTAAAATAAATTTGGAGCATAGTTTTATCACATTTATGATAATTTTTAGCTTTTAATCCTACAAAATATAAATATATATAGTATTTTGATATTTTTTGTTAACTTACTTTGAAAATTATAATTTTATTTTTAAAAAATAACAGAAACAATGCTTATAGTTAAAAACATTGTATTGATTAATATAAATAGAAGAAATGGGGGATTTATCCTTATAAAATTTAAAAAAATCTCAAAACAATTGTAAATTTTAGTTTAATAAGTATATGAAAAAGTTTCTTGAGACCTGAAAGCCTTTTTACGTTTAAAAAACATAGCATGAGTTTTGATCCAACAAAACTTTATAGGACATGGCCATTACTGTTTTCATTCAAGTTACTAAACACTTTTGAAAGATCATCTCCAATCTCAACAATAGGCCTTTTGATTTGGAGCGTATTTCTTTCATTTCATGGCAATCTCATTGCCACAATGATCTAAATTTACAATTGAAGAATCACAGCTCTCATTATTGCCAACAGGCACTAGCTCTAAAAACAAGAATAAACTCCTATACGTACCGTCATTGAAACAATGATCGATCATCTAAAAAAATGACTAAATTACAGTACCATGTATAATGAATGCGATTTAAGCACAATCAACCGAAGAGGGCTGCATATAGAAGTTGGTTCCAAGTATCAGGCAATCCAGGTAGACACCAGTGGCTACAATCTGTGCCACCATTGTCGCCGCCGTAATGCGAAGGATGTGCATCTTTTCGGTACTGAGAAAGTGTGGTCACGTCTAATAAGTAGACTGGTTTCTTAATCCTGCTCAAAACCTTGTTAACTACAGCCCAAGCTAACGGTGTTCCTGCTGGGTACCTTGTTCCAAAGAACGGTTGTGTCTCAGCAGCACATGACTTTGATGGCTCATTCCAATCCCCGCCCCTATTTTTGCAACAACAATAAAGTAAGATTATTTGCTGAGGTACTAAAATGCTATAACATTGATGAAAGACACGCTAAAAGGCTCGCGTCAATGAATCTATTAACATGAACATTATCACATCAACATGGTTTCGAGCGTCTCGCATGGTAGTGGTGCTCGCTATGCGGCGCGCCCTCGAGCCACGCTAAGGATTAGTCTCCTGACCCGGAAGGGGCCGGAGGAAACCTTGTTCATAACAAGAAAACATAGTTTCTTCCTGATGACGCACAGGAACCATGCCATTCACCGTCATGAAAACTAAGAACTAGGAAGGCAGAGGGGAGAAAGGCTTACACATAATGTGTAGGAGAAACGTCCTGGAAGAAGACTTTGGTTTTAGAAGGATCAACATTTCGGTTGACCCATCTAGCCCAGGTGGTTAGTCCCTTGTAAAATGCAATTAGCCGGTTCATATCTTTGTACAATTTACCCCCTTCTTGGATATAATCCCATCTGTAAAACATAGAAACGCATTAATTAGCCATGAAGATCAAAATGAAAACATCACAGATAAGGTTGACCTACGGCTGAGATCTTCCAGTATGGGTCCACCAATGCCAAGTGTTGAAGATCAACATGTCCATGCCTAGCCATGCCTTGCCATTGTTTATCGAATCAAGCTTCAATACTCGTCCTGCCTTGTCATTGACGAGATCTACCAGGTATGTCGTTCGATATAGCAGAATCTTGACTCCGTAGTCCTGCTCAAAAACGCATAGGATCAGCTGGATGTGGCCATGCACATGCACGTTTGGTGAAACTAATACTGTGAACTATTTTATTTATTTAATTACTTTTAGAATATGAATTATTGGAAGATGTTGTCTTGTTTTTCTTTTTCGTTTCTCAAGACAAAGAGGTATACATATGATTAGAGCTAGACAAAACAATGGTTAATAACAATTATTATAAATTAAGAAATGATATTTTAAATTGGGTTTGGGAAATCTTGGCAGAATTTGACAGCTGAAATTGAAAGGGATATGAGAATGGGTCGTTCTAATACTCTGTGCATGAAACTTGAAAATCAGTTGACAACCCGATAAAATTACACTAGCACATCTAATTCATGATTTAATTTAAAATTCAAGTTATGAATTTCATCAATATTAATTAAAAAAATTAAAATATCATTTTAGTATGTTTTAATTTAAAACAGTTATGCATTTACATGCCAGTTCGGCCAAGTCAAACTAGATTTAATCAAAATTATTTTTAAAAAAACATTGTTTATAAGATACGTCCGAGTCAACCTATAATGATAGACCAGGTTTAATAATTGCGGACATAGAGAATCATATGCCTATCACATGTTTTTATCAATTTAGTTAACAGTGCATGATTTGCAATAAAAGAAAAGGTGGTCCAGTATTTTGTCACATTGCAGAATTATAACTTGGAAGAAAAGTCATACAAGCAGAGAACTATATATATATATATATATATATATATATATATATAGATGCTTGATTAATACCTCAAGTGGTCCTTAAATTGAAAGTGCCAATTAGTAGCTAACACGTATCAAAGTGTACTATACTAACCCTTCTAAATATTCAGGCCACCATTTAGATTTTAAAATAAGGTCCACATTAATTAATTAGTATGAACTCCAGACGATTTTTCCAGAAGAAAATAACATGTCAAGACAGACGCCCATGCCAGAGATCGATTATGACCGTAATTGTCGCTAATTGAAACATGTTTAGAGTAGATTCGTTG
>Ga0325410_1001593_pt1 | contig 25123 bp, 13 predicted proteins | sample PopdelMetagenome_16_FD_206182 | JGI IMG/M metagenome (GOLD analysis project Ga0325410, IMG submission 206182) | Populus deltoides microbial communities from Bellville, Georgia, United States - Xylem-PdIQD-R3 | ecosystem: Host-associated > Plants > Phyllosphere > Stem > Wood/Secondary xylem...
ACATTAATTTTTACTTTTAAATTTTTTTTGTTTTTTTTTTTTTTTCTTTTTTTAACCCCCCCCCCCCCCCCCCCCCCCTGCTTTCATTATGTTTTCTATCCCTTTTTCCTTCTTTTTTGTCTTTTCGATATGGGTCATTTATAGGCAAGGATGAGAGACTGGTGGCTTCTGGCAAGGCTAGTACACGCCTTTGATCCTTGAGTTTGGAAAGCTGGCCAGAAGGATTATTTTTCCTACATTTTATGTTTTTTCTTTTTCTGATAGTTTCCTCTTTGTTGATTTTTCTTCTTTTCAAGGTCCATTTTAGATCAAACTTGTAAACCTTCAAGAAAAACAAAAGTTATTAGACTTTATTTTCAAAAATAAAAAAATGCTATCTATTTCTGTCCTTTTATCTTCTTGTTTATGCTTCACTCTCCATCAAAAGGTTTCATTGACAATTGATAAATAATTCGTCCGACTAGCTATAGAATTTTTTACACATAAAAATATAAAATATAAAATCCTTGAAAATAAACCCCTGAAATAAAAAATAAAAAATCCTATCAATTTCAAGGCATTCTTTTAACTTCGGAACTTTTCAAGTTAAATCCAACAATATAATTCACCAGAATGGTAAAATTAACATCACCTCAATTGAATTATTTTTTTAGTTACATTCTATTGGAATGAATAAAGTATTTATATTTAGAATCATGGTGTCGTGATCATCATGATGTTCTTACACTTCCTTGTAACATCTTATTTGTGAGCATGGCGGAGACAAGTGCAAGTGCAACTATCATTGTAGATGGCATGAATATGACATGTGGGATGGACTTGATAAAACTTAAGTGGGGAAAATTCTCTCCTGCCCTCTTAGTAGCCATGTATGCTAAAGGAGTTGTTATCCTAATGATCAAGGAAAAGTCATCTAACTTTCCAAGGTTTATGTTTTCCTTCATCAAGTTAATAAATATTTACTTCTTTTTTTTACTCTCGAACTGCTTCCCAAATATTAAAGCGAGCCAGTACAAACATTTATAGTTTAGTATATTAATTTAATTTGATATTTATATATGAAAGCTAATTAATGAGAATAGTGAATTCTGCAAAGAGATTATCTTTCATTTAGGATTGAGGAAACCAGAAAAAAAAAATTAACTAAATTTAAGCGTTTCCACAACTATATATATATATGCTTGAAATTTTCTTAGTTTGGCTTAGGCTAATAATCCAAGTTCTCTTAATGCATAATAAAAGACCATCTAGTGCTTAAGCTAGCAAAGAGTAAGAGAAAAATAATATATGGAAGAAGACAACCAAAAAAAGTAGTTAAAGATGTGATGTGGTCGTTACTGTGTGTAGATTTGTGTATTTATTTAGTTTTCTTCTATACCTAGTAATCCTTAGGTATTTATATATCTCAAACCCATGTGTTTGCATCATAGACATAGGGTTACAATTCTATTATCAACCTGTTAGGAAATATTGTTCATGTAGGCTCTCATATTATTTGATTCATGTAGATATCGTACTAACAACTTATAAAATGGATATCGTACTAACAACTTATAAAATGGATAATTTAGCTAGTTGGTGCAATCTTAACTTTAATACCAAGAGATCCATTAAAAGTTCAATTAGATCTAGTCATAAGATTTAGAGTAAAGAGGTTTAAGGAGGCAATTAATGAAATATTTCAAGATACATGCGTTAAGATGGACTTAAAGACGATATCAAAGAATAAAGAACAAGTCTTGATTAATTTGATTCATGTTCAAGAAAGGCTTGTAGGGGAGCATCCAGACATTACAAAAAAATTGAAGAAAATTCAAATCTGTTAGTTTTGACCTTTAGCTACTGTTTTAGCCACAACTAGAGATACATACTATATTTTGATATGATTCTAGTTGCATTTGAAATTAGACATCCACAGTTTTCCAATAATATATGGTAAAACTTCTAATTCGCCAAGACAAGGGAGAACCATTTGTTTAAAGTTGGTCTTTGTAACTACCAATAGATTACGAAATTCAAATTTGGTCTTCTTTTAATTAGTTGGGCTATTATTTATTTATCTTTTAGTTTATTTTAGGGTCTACGGTATTTAAGGGTTTATTTAGGTTAGGTTTTATTTTATTATTTTAGTTATTTTAGGCTTTTAATGTGTTAAGATCAATTTATCAAGTTTGGGTTTATTAAGTAAAATTAGGGTTAGTTTTCTATTATATAAACCAATTGTTAACATTATTTTTCAATTTATGAAATTCTCTCTAAAATTGCCCCATTGTGTGCTTTGTTGCTCTTTGTGTAGTTGAGTGATTCACATAATAAGTTCTTGATTGAACTTGCCAACACTTCGAATGATTGATCAATTTCATTTTGATTTATACTTCTTGTTCGTGTCTTGTTATAGGCGTAAGGTGGGGGTGATCAATTGCATATAACTTTGGTTCTCCAAGGCAATGTTCTTGTTGGGTCAAGTTGCATTGTTTTCTTGGTTTCCTTCTCTCTAGGGTTTCAACTAATACAAAAAAAAAAAGAAGAAAAGATTGATTCTTGATGAATCTTGATTGTGTGTTTGATTTTTTAAAAAAAAAGAAAGAAAAAATCAGTTTTAATAAGGAAAATATCTTGAAGTTGCTGAAAAATTGCATGCAAAACAACAAATTATGTTCATCATTATGACTTGAGAAATTCAACACACACACACACACACACACACACATATGAAAAAAAAAACAAAAGAAAGAAGAATCAAAATCACAATCTTGAAATGATTCTTGGAGAAAAAAATCAGAAATTTAGAATTTTATATGAACTAGGGTTTAGCTAAAATTTATTGGAAATTCTTTGTGATCATGATTGATTTCTTGCAAATTTGGGTAGAATAGAATTATCTTGCATTAATTTCTTTATTCTATTGATTTCTTGCATCGTTTTGTTTTTTTCTTGAATTTCATAGTTTTCATTGTTTCTTAATAGTAATTCTTACTTTTATTTTGTATCTTCTTTTTCATCATTATATTCACATAAATTTACATTGCTACTTGTAAGTGTTTCCTCAAGCTTTATTTTGAAAAGTTTGAATAATTTTTTATTCTTGAGTCTTTAAACATAAAATAAATCATTGCATAGTTTGATTAATTGTTTGATAAGTTGTTAAGTTACTTTTAAGAACCAAAGAACAAGAATAGAGAGGTAAAAGGCGTAGCGAGATTATTATAGTGAAACGCCTAATAAATTGTGTGAAATATAAGAGTGAATTTTATTGTGAGAGTAAACATGTGACGTTTGTGTGAGGAAAAAATTTCTGTCACTAAACTTAATTTTAGGTATAAACAATGTCTTCAAAAAGGGTTGAACAAAAAAAAGCGAGAACTACAGAGGAAAGGCATGATAGGATGGAAGTTATGAAGGAGGTGAGTTAATGAGTAAGTTTGATGAGATGATTAGTAAATAAGGAGCTCCTAGTTATAAGGAAAAGAAAGTTGAAATGCCAAACATTATGGCTATAGTGAATTGTGTGAGTGTGGACGATAATTCTAGAAGAAGAGGAGGAGGAGGAGGATGTAGTTGATTATTGTATAAAATTTTGAATGCAACAAAGTCTTGTGTATGAGTCATAACCTAGGAGGAGAATGGGAGGTAAATCATGACCAACTAATATATTCAGCCAAGGTAGGTCTTCTGAGGAGCATGATGGCATAGATCATAATTTGGGTGGTATTAAACTTAAAATTCCAAGGTTTTAGGGAAAGAATGATTCAGAGGCTTACTTGGATTGAGAAAAAAATGGAATTTATGTTTGATTGCCATATGTATTCAGAATTAAAAATAAATAAATTGGTTGGGGTTGAATTCATTGATTATATAATTAGTTTATGGGATTAGCTTGTTACAAGTAGAAGGTGTGATGGAGAAAGGCCAATAGAAACTTTGAAGGAGATGAAGGAAGTCATGAGGAAAATGTTTATACCTATTCATTATTACAGGGTGATCTATAATAAATTGCAAAACTTATCTCAGGGTTCTAGTCATGTGGATGAGCGCTTTAAGGAGATGGAAGTAGCTATGATTACAGCTAATATTTTTTAGGATAGAAATGCCACAATGGCTAGTTTTTTAATGGATTAAATCAAAATATTGCTAATGTGATGGAATTGCAGCATTATATAGAGATTGAGTATATGATACTCATGGCTATAAAAGTGGAGAAACAGTTGAGGAGAAATGGTAGTACAAAACCTAGTGGATATTCAGGTTCTTTTTTGGGTTGGAAGTCAGGTTTCAGGAGAGAGATTAATGCATAAGTAAAACTAATGACTATACCTAAAGTAGTTAAACTTCATTTATGAGGAAGCAAGTTGCGGCTTTAGAGGAAAATGAGAAAAATACTGCTCAATCAAAGTGTAAGCAAGAGACTAGGTGTTTTAGATGTTAAGGGCTTGGGCATTATGCGCATGAATGTCCAAAAAAAAGAGTTATGGTTATAAGACATGATGGTGAGGTGAAATTAGCTAGTGAGGATGATTTGGATGGGATTCCAAAGCTTGATGATTATAGTGATGTGGAGTATGTTGTGCAAGGAGAATCCTTGATTATAAGAAGATCTTTGAGTGTTCATGTTTGTGAAGAGGATGTAGAGCAACAAAGAGATAATATCTATCATACTAAGTGCTACATTGATAACAATTTTATGTAGTATGATGATTAATAATGATAGTTTTATTAATGTTGCTAGCTCAATTTTAGTTAGAAAGTTGAACCTGAATATATTTAATCATGCCAAGCTATATAAGCTTCAGTAGTTGAATGAATATGAAAAAGTTAAGGTGACTAAGCAGGTTTTTGTTTCATTCACGGTAGGAAAATTTAGGGATGTGAGGCCAAATGAAAATAAGGTGAACCATAAATGTGAATTAATAAAGGGGAAAGTCTTGGCCATTAGAAATAGGTTTGAAGATTTTGAAAAAAATATAACAAACATGGGGAAGGTCATGAGTGGAGAGAAGAAAGTAAGGGTGATAAAAAAAAAAGTGTACAAAAATTGAGGAAACACCTTAATTTTTATGCAAAACAAAATGACCTTACTCATGCATATGATTACAATATACTTATGACTTTATTCTTATATAAGAAGGCATATTTTAATTTTGATGATTTTAATTCTTGTATTCCTAGTATTCCTAAAGTTCTTTTACAAGAATTTCAGAACATCTTTCCTAGAAGAGTTCCCTAGTGCTTTGCCACCAATTTGAAGGATTGAGCATCAAATTGATTTTGTGTTGGAAGCATCATTTCCAAACTGACTAGCCTATAGAAGTAATTTCAAAGAGAGTAAGAAGCTTCTAAGGCAAGTAGAAGAGTTAATGTTGAAATGGTACATTCAAGAAAGTATAAGTCCTTGTATAGTTCCATTGTTATATGTATGGTTTTAATCCTTAAACTGTTAGGTTCTCAAATATCATACATGCAACGGAAATTATGAAACAAAATTATTTGAGAGTCCCTAGGATCCTATTAGATAGATCTAGAGTTGTTTAATGATTTATTACTTGAAGATCCGATCTTCTTCGGCTTTGAATAATTCCTTAAAGGCTGGATTGTCACAAACCACAAACGTCTAATAATGCCTAGAATGTTAACTCTAATATTATGTTTATGTAGTTTTTTGTCTAATAGTTAACTATTCCTTTTAAAAAAAATAAGAGGCATAACTTACCATTTATAGAAAAATCTGAAGAAAAAAATCTTATAAATTGGCAAAATATCAATTTGTCCCTTGAATAATACCATATATTAATTTAGAATAATTTTAGAATCTAACTCAATCAAATCCTTACTTGATTTTCTAGGTTTAGAATTATATTCCATGTTTTAATTATATTCTAGTCCTTATTTTCTTAAATATATTTTAATCAAGTCATACTTAATTAAATCATCACATTTTAATTTCAAACTAATGGTTCTTAATTTGTATGAACCATTAGGTTCCTAATATGTTGACCCAAATATAAATATAAATATAAATATAAATTATAATTAAATAGAATTAAATAAATTAAACAATTTAATTTACTATCAATTTAACAATTAATTAATTTATATTTCAAGATCAGATGCGTCATCTAACAACGTGTCATGATCCTTCAAATATTAGAAAAGTCCTTAGTGGTTAACTTAATCTTTCAGTGACCGGTTTCTAAGTATAATTAATATCCTTCATCAATAATGTTATGGTTTAGCATTAAAGCATGAAATATGTCTGTTATGTTAAATTATGTTTGTTCTCTACATAATAGTCATTTATCGATTGAATAAAATTTAAAACCCTTTTCAAATCTCATTCCACCCTAACCAATAATTTCTCAATTAATACTATTTGAGAACATATGAAACATTTTCTCTAATTTATCTAGGGTGATGAATCTTCTCTTGATCACTTAAGAACCTTTATATAGTTCATGTTATACCCAATGTTTGCCCTTTCGTTACCTAGATTAAGATAACATGTAACATGATCAAAGCATAATATTCTCTATATAAGATGACTTAGTGAGCTCAAGTCTAAGGATCACTTACACAACCGTCACGAGAGCCTTTTCATTGACATAAGTAATCTCTCTATATGGAATTCAAATGCAGGTCAGTTCAGTGTAAATGTCTTATGACAAGCACCTACATATTAGTTTATATGTCTCTTATACTTCAGCTTATAAAAACAACCACATCCTTTCATAAAAGAAAAAACATAATATGTAATAGTCTCTACGACTCTAGTAAATGTCTAGTATTTAAGAGAGCATCGACTAGGAACACTTTAGGAACAATGCTTTGATGCAATAGGAATCTTATAATTATACAACTTTATAATTTCCTTTGCAAGACATTTTTATCCTATGAACTTTATCTTTACTCTAGATTCATTAATCTAATATTAAACCTTTATTAATAATAGATATGTATTACATGAATATAATAATGTCACGTGTAACCAACTGATTGGCTGCAGGGCATATTAAACGAACAATAGCTACATTGGATTTCTTGCTTTTACCTATTGATAAAAGACTTAGTTTTAATAGGAATAGAAAAGCACAGGTTTTCAAAGATTTTCTTTTTAAGGTAGGACAACATATTGAAAATATGAATGAGCAAATACATATTTAAAGCTAAAAAGAGAAGAAAAGAGATGGATTTGAACCAAGAGATTGTGTTTGGATCTATATAAGGAAAGAGAGATTTCATGCTCAAAGATGATCTAAGTTGATGCCGAGAGGGAGACGGACCATTCCAAATCATTGAGAAGATCAATGATAATGCCTACAAAGTAGAATTGCTAGGTAAATATTGTATTAGTGCTACATTTAATATATCTAACATTTCTTTGTTTGATGTAGGTGATAATTTGAGGGTGAATACTTTCAAGGAGAGAGGGAATTATGTGATCCTAACTTCAACACCAAGAGATCCATTAGAGTTTTCATTAGGTCGAGTCATAAAATTTAGAGCAAACAAGTTTAAGGAGGCAATTAATGGACTTCTTCAAGATACATGGGCTAAGGTGGAATTCAAAAGCACATCAAAAAATAAAGAACAAGCCTTGACTAATTTAATTCATGTTCAAGAAAGGTTTGTAGGAGAGTATCCAGATATTACAGAAAGATTGGAATAAGAAGATTCTAATTTGCTAGTTTTGACCTATTAATGTATTTTAATGCAATTTTAGTTGCATTGGAAATTAGACATCCACAACTTTCCAATGATATATGGTAAACCTTCTAATTCATCAAGATGAGGGAGAACCATTTGTTTGAAATTGGTATTTGATTTTAACAGCATGTTACATAATTCAATTTTGATCTTGTTTTAATTAGTTGGGATATAATTTAGTTATCTTTTAGTTTATTTTAGGGTTTGTAGAATTTAAGATTTTATTTAGGTTAGGTTTTATTTTATTTATTTTGAGCTTTTAATGTGTTAAGCCTATTTATTAAGTTTTGGTCCATTAAATCAAATTAAGGTTAATTTTCTACTATATAAACCAATTGTTAACATCATTTTTTAGTTTATGGAATTTTCTCTAAAATTATCGCATATTGTGTGTTTTGTTTCTTTTTGTGTGGTTGAGTGATTTACATGCAAAGTTTTTTATTGAACTTGTAAACTTTTTGAAGGATTGATCAACCTCGTTGTGATTTATACTTCTAATTCGCGTCTTATTATAGATGCAGGGTGGGGTGATCGATTGCATATAATTTTGATTCTCCAAAGCAAGGTTCTTGATGGGTCAAAACATAAACATTTTCTCAAACCTCAAATTATCAATCTAAAGGATAATTTTGCATCGATGAGTGTCGTACTGGAGAATTCAATTGGGTGGTTATTAGTGCCTAAACCTTGTTTAATGAGTCATGCCTATTAAAAAGGTCATCCTTGGTGGAGTTGGCTTTGTCTCAGTAAGACATATCTTTTCATTCAGTATGTGTCATTGTAAGAGGCACAATGGAGCTTTGGTGACTTTTTTCTCTTATCTTCTTTTTCTTTTCTTTTTTTCTTTCTTACTCTCTTACCTAGTTAGGCTTATTATGGGATCTAGTTGGGTTGATTAGGCCCTTCTATTTTTCTTTCTTTTTTTCCTTCTCTTTTCTCCTCTTCCCTTCTTCTTTTATTATCTTTTTGTCTGATTATATTATTTAACCTAACTAGTTGTCAAATTAGGCTTTTTATATGGTTAGGCCATTTAGCCCAACCAACTATCTAGTAGGACTTGGCCTAACTAGTTATCTAGTTGGGTTTCTTCTTTCTTTCATATTTTAAGCCTAATCGGGCCTGTTTATATTGCCATATCAGTTGCATCATCTAGTCTTTGAAATTGTTTATAATTTTAAAGATTCTAAATTTTTCTTATCAAAATGATTTTCGAAGGAAAAGTGATATTGAGTGTTGCGGCAAGACAAGTAGGCAAGAACTTTTAGTTGTCCTCCTAGAATTTGGGGTATTTACCTAAGGCAATTGAGCATGGAGCACCTTCGACAAGTGGGAATTAGTGTGGAGGCCTCTTTTTTTAGCTTCTCGATGTTGCTATAAAAAAAATTTTACTGCTCCTCTAAAGAAGTTATTTGAATAGAGGTGTTCCTAAAATGAAAAATCATATGGAGATCGTAGAGAAACACAGAGAATAAAGCCTTTATTGTTACTTAATAAGTGAAATGGCTATTTGTTTCATTGGTTTACCTTTAGAGTTTTGTACCCAATAAGAGAAAAGTTCTAGGGAGACCATTTTTTTCTCATAATAAAGAATTCTATGTGCTTGCATATCATGGCAAGTTTTGTGCTAACATGGATAAAGGTGTTATTTATTTTGTTTGGGCTATATTGTCTCTTTTGACTTTACTATATAGTTGTTGTCTTATGCTTAGAGAGAATGGACAAACATATTATGTTTTAGTAGAAAACAAAAGCTCTCATTCGAGAAGAAGAATCTCATAAAGAATGCAATAATAAATGTTTTAGGGAGTTCATTGTTTAGAGATATAAAGATTTTGTTTGAAGATATGTAGATTTCATAAAGAGGCAGAGATATAGGGATTTTGTATTAAAGACATAGAGATATATAGATTAGCAAATTAGCAATTTTATAAGAAATATAGAATGATGAATTATCAAGACAATACTGCTTTTAATAAAAAGTTCAAAAACATTTCTCGCCCTTAGGCAAATGGAAGGAAAATTCCTAGAAACTATCTTGTTCTTTCAAGTTCTATTTTCTTAGATGTGTTAGCCTCTTCCTTTCTTTAGTCGAGCTATTCTTTCTTCTTGATAAATTATATCACTTTCAGAATTCAATCTTTCAATCTTTTTTTTTTTAAAGAATAACAGTCCTTTATATCACGCTCATTATTTTTATGAAAGATACATAATTTATTATGTTTGTATATGTTCATATCACTATTTAGTGGAGAAAGATATTGCACAAATTTTATCTTAATGATGATGAATACCTCATTTTAAGTGGTGTTCAAAAGTGTGGTCATAAACTTAGAGAACACCATTTTACTATAAATAGACATTTTCAGATTATTTTTGGATTCCCTTAGGTTGCTAAGGGTGGGAGACCAGACAACATGATGTCTATGAGATTCTACTTTTTATATATATAAAATCAGGGATGTCTTCATCTAACAAGACTTGTTTATTTTGTATAAATGTGGTTTTCCATTGCCAACTTAATCTTAAAGAGATTTTGATTTAGAAAGGTGAATAGTCATTTTCATAAAGTATAATCATGGATCCCATTGATCAAGGCTCTTATGGCAACCGGTTTTAAAAATTCTTCTATAGCATTGTTTTATTTAAAAAAATTTAGAAACATTCCATTAATCTTATATTTTTATTGTGTGAAGGAAAGGAGCTTAGTTGAGCTCTTTTTAACTAGTATACTTGTGCTAAAACAGGTAATGAGTGTTGTATAGATCGCTAAAGTCAAGGATAAAGCTAGGTTCTAAGATATAGTACCATGCCCAAGCTGACACATGAAATGTCATCAAAAATATTTTGCAGATACCATCCTTAATTTGTATTACAAGCTCCAAACTGCTTCATACATTTTGTGTTTGTTCCATTAGTTCTATAAGTTTATCATAATTGTCTAATTTTATCTTTATAAATATGAAATCCTTAGAGAGATGGGTATCCAATAATCGTTTAAAAAATGAAGAATCTCTCACTTGTTAAGAGTTGTATTCATCATTTTCAAAAACTTTGAATCACTGTAGATATCACCTCATGTTAGAATATTTTTTGTTTAAGACTATTTGAGCAAGATTCAAAAGGGAAGCATTGGCCTTGGTAATGGCTACCCTTGTGATTACAACTAGCTAATTTTTTTTTTTTTTAAAGCTTGGTTCAAGAGTAACTTCTTTGAGAAAATTCATCACAACCATGATATCAACTTACAAGTTACGTTGGAGGTTAAGTTAGGGGAGAGGCAAGGTTTTGAGTTGTTCTTATGTGGCTTAATGAGCACTTTTATTTTTGAGCTATTTGGTGAAGGTCTAGAGGAACTGATCATTAATGAAGGGGAGATCGGTCAATCTCCCGTGTCTTGGCATTTCTAGTTATCAGCTATAAAAAAAAAAAACTTTAAGAATATGTAAAAAGAGAAATGAATTAGCTTTTGTTCATTTTTCCACAGACAGTGTCACTAACAAAGCTAGAAAAACTTTAAGATCTTTTCTAGACTATTTAGTGAGCTTGAGATTTTTTTATAGTTGGGTATGGGCTGATAATCCATGTTCTCCTACAAAACAAGTTTCGTATGTAGAATAGAAGACTCTTCAATGCTTAAGTTAGCAAAACATAAAAAGCAAATAATGCATGCAAGAAAAAGAACAAAAATATAAGAGAGTGTGTTGTGGAGGAGAATAAAAATGAAAAAGAATGTGTGATATGGTTGTTATGTTAACTATATGTATAGATCTGTTTATTTGTTCACTTGTCCTCTATACGTGGTGATCTTTGGGTATTTGTATATCTTGGACAACATGTATTTTCATTGTAGATGTAGGGCCATAAATCTACTTGTTAAGGTAATCATGGAGAATATCTACTTCATAAAGAACAACCATGCAATCATTTTGTCGACAAATTATTCAAGCAAGCACCCATTATGTTAACTTGTAAGGAAGGCTTTCAGATAAGTGTTATAGTAACAACTTATAAAACAAAAAATTCAGGTGGCAATTGTATTGAAGAATTCAGTTGGGCTGTTACATGTGCATAAATCTTATTTGGCATGCCATGTATGTTAAAAAGGGAGAGGAAAAACAAAATGAATGTAGGCTTTCTTGTTGTTACTAGGCTTGATTGGGTCTTTTTCTTTCTTTTTTTTCCTTTTTCCCTTATTTTTTTCTCTCCTAAGTTGTGTTGGGTTGGGTTTGGTTGGGCTATATCTAAATTGAAGAGATGTTGGCAAATTAAAGATTGAAATTAAAAAAAAAAAAAGAGAGAGAGAAATATGTTTAGCTCGTATATAAAATGTGTCAACACATTCACAAGCTCTTTTATCTTCTAGCAACACATGCAACAAATTCTAACCTTCGATGTTGGTCTTTCTTAGTGACGTTGGCTTCATATCAACAACACGCATCTTAATCTCCAACACAAGTCTTCGTTTGAGGCACAATTAAACTCTAGTGACATTTTTTCTTTTTCTTTCTTGTCTTTTTTTTTCATGGTTTCTGTATTGACTTTTCCTTCTTTTTTTCATTCCTTTCCCCTGTTAGGCTTATTATTAGGTTAGGTCCATCTCTTTTCATTTCTTTTTTCTTCTCCTCTTTCTCATTCTCTTCTTCTCCTATTCTTTTCTTTTCAAATGGACCATTTGGCCCATCTAGTTATCCAGTTGGGATTTTTTTTTCCTTTTTGTTTTCCCCTTCTTATTCTTCTCCTTTTTTTTTCTTGTGTAGTTGGGCTTTTTTTTCCTTTCTTTCTTTGCTTGGGCCGGTTGGGCTTGTTCATTCAGGATTGAACCCCACTAACCTCTAAATCCTTCCTTGAGGGAACATCATAATCTCCGCCAGGTAAAGCTGAGTTGATTGTGCTGCTTAAGAGTTGCTTTAAACTTGGGAACAATTTGTGCTTTTTTTTTTAACAAAAAATGAGTAATTAATAACTGCAGCGCATGTAAATGTTGGTTAGCTTTACTGAGTAACAATACACAAATAAACAAATCATACAATCTGACATAAAATTTACTTTTTGACGTCTGACCATCCATTTTAATGCTCGTAAGATCATAATATCTCAGTATTAGTTGCCTTTCTACAAGTTTCAGTATGATTTGCCTATTTGTAAATCATTTCTTTTACTGATATAGTTTAATGTCTTTTTCGAATGATGACAAAGGATAGATGAATGGACATAATATCATTTTATCCCAGATTGACTTACCTAACATCACTTCTAAGGAGGAATTAGAGATAGCCCTTCAGCCTTCTATAATCCAACCAATTAGCAATAAAAGCTTGGCAGTAAAAATTGAAAAAGAATAATTACAAGACTAGAAATGCAAGAGGGTCAAATCACAGATAGAAGCGTGTATATTTATTTACTCCAAACTATTTTTCAATGAATGTTCCCAGTAGGATAACACTTTTGGCATCAAAAATATAAAAAATAAAAAAAAAATTGTTACACATCATGAAGGATTGCAATAATTGTAATCTTACTTGATGATATCTAGAATAGCACCATGGAATTCATCGAATGTCTTGGTATTTTTGTCCACAAATTGCTTATAGAGTGTTGCCATCACATTACTTTGTCATCTGTGTCGAAGGCATGAACAGCGCTACCAGTAAACAATTTAGCTCATGATTATTGACAATCTTAAACTCAAGCACATATGCGCATACCTTCATCAGAATCCGAGAAACGAAAAGAAGAGGAAAGAATAAAATAGGATAGACTCAAAAGTAAAAAGGAGGGCAAAAGGAAAACACCAGCAAATTGTACCATTTTTGCAAACTCGAACAAGAATAGATCCAATGGTGTAGAATAGAAAATACAGATGAAAGGATGGGAATATCTTGTTGAGTTTGGAAGTCAAAGTTCGAAAAGGAAATGTAAAATCTTTTAACTGGCTTGAAAATGTTGTTTGGTACAGGGAGGAGCCGGTACAGGTGGTGTGATTGCTGATAGAGCCCTCACTACCCTGCTTTTCCTTTTCGAAGCTCTTTGCGGTTGAAATTTATTTCTTCGAAGAAAGTAAATTCCTTTCAGTTCCCTCCTCTCCTAAAGGTGCAGGTGCAGTAAATTACAGTTCGTACTCCAGCATTACAAAGTACTATTAATAATTAAGAAAAAAACTCCAGCCACCGTTTTATTTTACCATGTAATATGAAAGCAACTCAGCCAAGCCTTCATCCAAGCATGTGCCTTTCTTACCAAAAAGTATCAATGCAAGAAGATGCTTGTGCAGATTGAAACATAGCAAACACAAAACTGCTGAAAAACACCACTTGCCTAATAAGACCTTTGGGAATGTGCAATGGCAACGGAACCCATTTTTAATGAATGAGAACTAATGTGTATCATGGCAATATAACAAATCACATCAAAACAATAGTATTCGAAGTTCAAACTTAGATATAGTGCACAAAGTGGCGGGAGATTGATAGTGATTTACAGAATAGGAATTATATACTTGATTTGCAGCAGAAAGGAAAGGAGAATAGAGAGAAGATACGTATCAGGATAAGCAGCATGTACAATTTTAATCACAGCAGGTGCCATCTTTTTTTGGAAAGCCTTATTTTTTTCTCCTCCGCTTTTTCTTGTAATTGGAAACATTAGACCTGGATTTGGGAAGTGATTTTCCACCAAAAAGGACACGAGCCACTAGCATCTCTTCGGGCAGGTCAGGATCTGAAGCTTGGACTGTTTGCTTTTCCATTACTCCCAGAAGCTTCTCTGCTAGCCCAATGTCAAAATCTTTGAACTCTTTCACTGCAGCATTACGTATCAGAATTTCTTCCTCAGCCTGAAGATATGAGAAATAAATAGTCTCATAAGACTTAAGTGTGGGCAAGTAGCCTCTCCTTGACTTAAAACTGCAGTTTCAGGCACAAGATCCCCCATGCTGCACTCAGACATTTGCTGAGATAAACCTAGACTTAATGCGCCATCTTCCCATGTCCGTGTGTGTGTGTGTGTGTGTGTGTGTGTGTGTGTGTGTTACAACAAAAATAGAAATCCCATTTTATTTCCACAGATGAGAGAAAACAAAGTAAACTATAAATCACAGAAGAAACACGTACATTTCCACATGAAACCCCACCCTGAGGTTGGCCAGTGTTCTCAATCATATCAGATCGAGAGGTGGCCTCTCCATGACTCGAAATTGCAGTTTCAGGCATAAGATCCCCCATGTTGCACCCAGACATATGCTGAGTTTGTGTATGTAGCAATCTATCTCCTATTTTTGGAACTGAAGCAGGATTTTGTTCAGAACTGGTCAATGCATTAGATGGTGCAAGTAAGCTCAAATTATTGACAGAAGAAAATTTCACAGGATTTTCACTAGCCACTTTGTCTGCCCGGGACTTCAACTTATGGACTTGTGATTTTAGCACTTCAATCTGTCTAAGGATATGTTCACTGATGCAATCTCTGGACTGAATAGACGTCAATCCATCTTGAGTCCCAAACTCATCATTGTCATTTATTGTCTTGGCTGCAAAATCACCATCCATATAAGAGCATTAAGAACCCAATAACCTTGCAGAATTTTCATCCACAACAATAGTCAGGATACATCTAGTAGTCTTGTGTTTATAAACAATAATGTCTTGAACAATATGAGTGGGTGAGTGCAGATGGATCACCTGCCCATAATAGCAATTTACCATTTCAGAAGACAGCAACTACAATACCAACTCAATATTTATTAGCACTAACATTAGCACTAACATTTCCCTTTCTAAAACATTTTAAATTATTGCTCTCATTAATCTGAATGATTGCAATGTTCCTAGCCAACATGGAATTAGAGAAATATTTCAAAATTTCCTGAAAAAAAATGAAGTGATGCAGAGGAGAGAAACATCAAATCAACAACCAAAACCAGTGAAAGACAGCACACATGAGGCTCCTTGCAAACAAGAGATCTTCGATATAGACAAAGTCCTGACATGCCCCTATTTAAAGAGATTGAAATGACACTCCTTTATTTAACTTTTTTTTATAAAAAAAAGAAGCTTGAAATTTATAAGCAAATATAGCCAATTAGACATGCTAGAAAAAAAAATTTGTAGAACATATTCTGTTAGCTTATATGGTAAATGCAATTGGAAAATTTCATATAAAATATTTGCAGGAGTATATGTGGATGATATATTCTTTTTCATATATCTAAACTAAGTAACCACAGTTATTCAACAAAAGTAAAAGTAAAAATTAATGTTTTTCTTACCTGGGTTACTGCAACCATCATCAATAGAAGCACCATCAGTAGCAGACTTCTTATTTTCTGGTCAATACAGAAAAGAGAAATTTAGCACCATCATATTTATGGCAAAATATTGTAAGAACAAAGTTATAAAAAAACACCAAGAATTGGAAAATTTAGCACCATAATAGGAGAAAAGGTTATGTTGTAACATATATGATGCTACATCCTCAGTCTCTTCAAATCTCTTTCTTTTCTTTCTCTTCATTGCTTTCTTTCTCGTCATACAAGTAGAAAAAGGCAGTGACTTCACAGGAAAACCTCCTTCCATAAATGTTTCAAGATCAAACAGTTTTCTCTGTTCATCTTCTGCAATTTCTCTGTCATACTTAAGGGCTTGGGACTGCAATTCCTTAATTTTCAATTCTACCCACTTAAATCTCCACATGAGAGGGTGAATAAATCTCCTCCAATGGTCTGTCAACTTTTTCCTCCTGAAAGGTTGGAAACACTCACAAAGTTGCATGGGAAACAATATTTGAAAGTTAAATTGAGCAAACAACACACATCAACATAGTGGAAATGAAAAGGTATACCATAAGAGCAAACATGCAAAACTCAGGAGAACTTGGTTATCGTGAACACAGCTATTCAAATCCATACCAAAAAGAAAGAACCACGTCAATCATGTTGAAGCATGTTGAAAATTGCTATAGCAGAGATTTAAACCATACAATGATTTGATTGTGGATATGTTTGTCAGTGCTTATTCATTGAGAGTAATTCGTGAATGAAAAGAACTTTTAGCAGAGGGCAATCATCTGAACCTTTCAACAACCTTTCAGAGAATGGGAGATAGGATACATCTAGTAGCACCGTAAACAATGTCACTGGTGCTCCTATGATACAATTAATGTGAATTTCAAAAAGGATAACTGTAAGTTACCATTAGCTATGAATTCTACAGAAATGCCAAAAGGAGGCCTTATTACTAACCTTTCAGTGAAAATCAGGACAGTAACAAAATTCATACCCTGGAGGACCTGATACTGTATTATTACATGGGTCACGACGAAGTTTTTTTTTTTTTTTTTTCCCTCCCAACCCTAACCCAAATTTATCTTTTCAGGCCATTCAAACTGCAAAATACAGCTTTAATTTAATTCACATAACAAGATGAAAAATTTAATAGATGAAAATGAAGAAGACAATTGCAGATGATTGCTTAAGTTTGCCTCTAACTAAATTTCAACTTTGCTATTTCACCAAGAAAGGATAGTTGATAACTGATGATGGTTCATAATTGTTATTTCATGATGGGATACTTTAGGAGTAGTATTAGATTAATTGATTTCTCAAGTTGCAATGTGTGCAGATGAGCACTAAATTATACAGGCATAAAATAAATCAATCAAACTAATAAATACCTCATTTTAAATGAGCCACCATATCCATCAAATATAGACATCTGTCCACCTCCAACAAATAACTGTGACTCAACTTCAGTATCACTTAACCCAGAGGAACCATTCTTAGTCTTAGATTCCGTGTCCCCAAAAGAACTAATGCTCTCGGTAGCAGCATCACATCTAGCTTCATTTTGCTCACTGTCACTGACAGTGGTACAGTCAATTATATTAACCTCCACATCCTCACTTCTGGCTGCAGCTGCCTTAGCTCCATCACCATGTAAAGCTTCTTCTGCATGAAAGCTTTTGTCCTGGAAATTCCTCACACATTGTATGAACTTATTATCTTGTGGATCTCGAGGCATACTCTTATTCTCTTTATTAGCCAAAACTTCCATTTCAGCAATCGGTTTGTTTTTTTATGTCCAAATCAGGACCCATATTAATGCGCCCTGCAACACAATAACATTCTCTTACTCAGCTTTTCGATTGTCATCACGCCATCATTAATAAATTCATATCAATGAAATAAATTCGTTTTACTATTAATTTTTTATTTCCAAATTAACAGAAATCAATACCTAAACAGATTCTAATATACATAATGGCATCAAAGAAAGAAAGAAAACTACTATAAATTAATTAATTATTCAAGATTGAGCAAAAATAAGAAAACTTTAGCAACCAAACAGGAATTTCACCATGTGAAATCATTGAAATTGCATATCATATTGACATCTAATACAGTTACCAAGAAAAAGAATGAAAATGAAAATTCAAGATATAAAACCTAATATTGAAATTGAAACCCTAAACCCTAACAATTAGAACATATAAGGTAACTACCTGCCTGAGGAAAGGTTTCTGGGACTCTGATTATGTGAGGGTTAGAGAGGAAAGATTCACCGCCGGTGTAGGCTAGGCCGGCCGGAGACTGAGTGTTAAAGGAGACGGGATTTTATTTATTTTTTATTTTTTGTGAGGGATGAACAGAGGACTGAAGGCTAGTTGGGCTGTGAAGTAGCTTCGGAAACAACTTCGATGGACGGGGTTAATATATGTTACAGCTGCTTACACGATAATTATACTGGTGGCGTCCAGTTATAGGCACGTAGGCTGTATAATGTCCAACTCAGCTGAGGCTCTGTTTGCTTTTGCTGTCTTTCCCCCCACCAAAATGTTTCCACCAAAATGTTTCCATTGTATTTTACCCCTCTAAGTCTAAGGTTATATATTTTAAAACAAATTGATATACAAGCTATTTTAATAGATTTTTTTATATAAAAAATAAAATATAAATTAAAAATTTTATTTAAGTATGTGATTAAATAAATTGATAAAATAAATGAAAGAAAAGATCGTTAATAATAACTAAAAATATTTTTACAAAATTAAGAGATAGATGTAGATAAGATATCTAATTCTATAAAATAAGATATTTAGTTATTTTTGTTTATTAAATTTATTTATTAAAATTAATAAAAGATAATAAAAATAGAAATACATATTAAACCGGTTGAATAAAATAAAAGAAAAAAAATATTATGCAAAGCCTAACATATTAGAAATATTATTTGAAAATAAATATTTTTATTTATAAAAAATAAAGTTCATATGTATAAAAACCCAAAAAAATATAGATGAATCAGTATAATATCTTTAAAAATTAAATACACACAAAACAATTTAAAAAAATTTTTATTCAAAAAAAAATGCAAAACTCATGGTATAAGTCATGAGACCAGGATAAATTAATAAAAAAGAAATTGAAGAAAATCACAAAACCAAACTTTCTCTTAAAAAAATAATGTAGAATGATGAAATCAAAAAATAAAATGTGCAAAAAAAAAATATATCAAACTGCATTAACTTTTCAAACTCGTGACTCAGACCATTAGATCATAAGCACAACAAGTACATAAATCATGAAATTTAATCTCTAACAAATCAAATGTCAAATGATGAAACTAGAAATAAATGAATTGGACCAAAGGATCTAAAACAAAAAATATATATAATTAAAAGAATAAGGGTAAAAATCAAAGTAAAAAACAAATTAGAGAGCAACCATAAATTTTCAATTGGAGGGTTAAATTGAAAAGAAAATTAACTTTAACAAAGGAAAAAACAAATTAAAATTATGAAGGTCAAATTGAAAAAAATAATACAACATAAAATTTGATTGAATGATGAAATTGAAAACCAATAAAACTTTAACAAAAGCATCAAGGAAGGAAAAAAATTAGAAATCAAAAGAATAAGGACTGAATTGTAAAAAATAATATATGATAAATTGTAATTAAATGACAAAATTGAAAAAAATACAGAACTTTTATAAAAGGAAAAAGAATGAAAATTAAAAAAATTAAAAGAATAAGAACTGAAATTGAAATATAAAAAACAAAGAGGATTGTTGCACATGGACACTCGCGTGAGCAACGTCGTATGGGTCAAGTAGTCGCCATCTAATTGTTTGGTTTAGGCTTACTAGGAGACCTAGATATACTAGTCTTTTCAGAAATTTCAAAGGTAAGGGACTGGTTGTGGTTAAGAAATGTATTAACATCCTCTAATGCATCCTATCTAAGATAAGTTGCATTATATGATCTATATATGGTTTAAAGATTTTGATACGTTCCTAACTAGTGGTTTGTTTATGACTCAGAATAAAAAAATTACTCTCATAAATAAATCTGGTATTTCAAATCTATTATGGGCATTTATGTTGAGATAAATTCTTATAGGAATGGTCAATGTAGGTGCCCTGACAGGGTTCATCTATCTTGGAAGACGAAAGAGTTCTCCACAACTCGTATAGTATGGTAAAAAATACTCTCAATTTAAAAACGTGAATAATGATAGAGAGCAACCTCGTGGTGCATGGAGAAAAATGAGTACTGGTGAAGAGGTCGGTACTTGTTATTGGTTATGGTGTTTTGCTATGCCACTGATAAAGAAGTAGGTGATTTTGCTATGTACAGAGAATTTTTTTGCTTTAGGAACACCAATGAGGTGGTTTGAATGTGCTTAGGTATGCATTAGCGAATGGTATGCAACGCCCCCTCTGACTTCTTGAAACTCAAAAAATACGTTGAAATATATGTCTGAACAAGATTACTAGATCGAGATCCAAAAATATCATGGTTAACCAGTCAGAATTGAAGAGTGTCAAGTTGGGTTGTTTAGCCATTTAGGGCTAATCTAAATGGTCAAGAATTCTAGCCGTTTGGGATTGGCCAGATGATTAGGAAGTTTTTTTTTTATATGCCTCATCAATGCATCACTAACAAATCAATATTCAATTTATAGCATTATAACCAATTATAAGATCATACTAGTTGCGAACTCGCTATGTCGCATACTTTATTTTTTGTTTTTATTTGCATAAAAAAAGATGTTCAAGTACTACAAATGCATTTCAAAGAAGGAAAAAAAATTCATGACTCAGGTTGTAGACCTGACTAGATAAAATAAGTTGGTTATATTTTAATTAGGTGATAAAAAAATAGGCAATGACATCATATGAACCAAATAAAAAAATGATCATAATAACCTTGGAATTTTTTTTTTAAATGAGATAAACAATAGCTCAATTATCAATCCATTAAATACAAAAGAGAAAAAAATAGGTAAAAAAAGGACCTAAAAAAATTGGTTCGAGTTAACTTGATTTAGCATGACAAATCTATAAACTAGATAATTAAAGCCAAGCCAACCCAGGTTATCCTGGCAAACTCATGGTCCAGGTCATGAGATCAAGGGAACCCGATAGAAAAGAAAATGACAAAAATCACAAAGCCTATTTTTTAAAAAAGAAAAACATTGTCAACCCACATTAAATTTTCAAACATATGACCCGAATCATTAGACTAAAGCATCTCATCTGGAAAAATCATGAAACTTAATCCCCAATTAATCAAAACATTAAAGGATTCAAAATCAAAAATAAAAATTAAAAGAATGAGGATCAAAATTGAAATACAAAATAAATCTTATCTTTGATTGAAGGGTGAAATAGAAAAGAAAAATTAATTCAACAAAATGACACAAAAAAAATCAAAAGAATGAGAATCAAAATTGAAATATCAGATACAAACCAATTTTTAATTAATGGGTGAAATTGAAAAAGAAATATCAATTCAAAAAAAATCAAAAGAATAAGGATCAAATTGAAAAAAAAAATAACATGATAAATTGGGATTGAATAATGAAATTGAAAAAAACAATTCTATAAAAGGGCAAAAAAATTAGAAATAAAAAAATAAGGATTAAAGTTGAAACACTAATAACAAAGAGGGTCAAGTTGTAATTAAATACCAAATTGCTTTTAAGGTAATAACGAAAAAAAACCTTTGTTAAAAGACAAAAAAGCCCTTTGACACTAGTTTTTTTTTTCCTTTTAAGGGTGTCCTAGTTCATTTTTTGGTTATTCCCCAAATTCATTTTTTTTCCAAAATAATAAAAATCAAAAATAAAATAAAGATTGACATTTCAACAAAAGTAAGCTTGGAAGATTTTACATGTAGAAAAAATCAAACTACAATTTTTGATGAAATCAAGAGCCTAATTATATCCCATTTTACCCCAAAATGGAGAGAGAATACAAATTCAAAGTCAAGTTACATTATTATTGGATAAATCTGCATATAAATTAAGTTTAAGGACATAATTAGATTTTTAATAGGCCAATTTGATTTAATCATGGGCCAAATTAAAATTTAATTATGTTTAAAAATTAATTTGGGTTTAATTGTAGGATTTAATTAGGTGCAAGGACTTAATTATACTTTAAATTGGTCAAATTAATTTTATTAGGGGCTTAATTGGTGAAAAATTAAGTTTGGAAGCCCAATTTGAGCTTAATTAAGAAGATTGAAATTTTAGGAGATCAAATTTAATTTTTATCAAGTCAATTGATTAAAATCATTGGTAAAATTGCAAAAAAATCAAAGTTTTGAGGTCAATTAAGGGTTAAATTGAAGAAATTCGTAACCAAAAACCATTTTGAAAAAAGTGTCAAAGTATGGGAACTCAATTGATTAAAATCAGGAGTAAAATTGCAAGAAAATCAAAGTTTTAAAGTCAATTAAAGGTTAAATTAAAGAAATTCGCACCCAGTAACTATTTTGCGAAAGGCGCCGAACTATAGGAACTCAATTGATTGAAATTAATAGTGAAATTGAAGAGAATTGAAAATTTAATGGTAAATTAAAGGTCAAATTACATAAATCCAAAACGTCCCTATTCCACCTGCTATAAATAGGGGTGGATTTTATGGCTTAAAGGATGAGAAAATCAGGTTCAAAGTCAACAAAAAAACTAGTCCGAGATGAGTCAACATGTGAAGAGCTCAAACGGTGGGCTGAAGAATGGGAACGAGAGGGCTGAGACCGAAAAGACTGGGGCCGAGATGAGTCCAAAAGTGAAGAATCCAAAAGGTGGGCTGAAGAATGTGAATGTGACCGAGAGGAGCAAATTTGTAACCCCTGTGTTGATTCAACCGAAGTCAGTGAAAGGAAAGGCTAAGGTAACCGGACTAGACACGGAGACAAGGAAAAGGGATTTTAGCAGCTCAAAGGAGAATTCAAGCAGCATGGCGCCGAGAGAAGAAATGGTGAGAAGTGGGTTTCGAACAAATCATGAATTTTACAGGAGTGGAACGGAGCAATTTCAACAAACAAGGGTGCAGGAGGTGGAGCCACCAGATAATGAAATCCTGATGGAAGAGGGAGCAGAAGTAGGGGAGGAAGGAGACTTCATGGTGGTTTCTCAAAATTCTGAAGAGGAGATGATGGTGGATGAGGGAGATTCCCTCATGGACAACACAGGAGGAAGATGAATTTCATCTTAGCTTGTAAGTATATTTCTATCAAGTATTTTATGAAATTCTTTTTCTGGAATTGTAGAGGTGCGGGAAGTGGAGAATTTTGTGCGGTGATGCACGATTTGAGGAAAAATCATAAATTTCAAATAGGGGCAATAGCAGAGCCGAGAGTTAGTGGGTTCCGAGCTGATAAAATTATTGAAAAACTGAAATTTGAGTCTAGCTTCAGAGTTGAGGCTCAAGGGATGTCGGGTGGATTATGGTTGATGTGGAATAATTCGAATGTTAATGTTAAGATATTGAATTCTTCTCGGCATTTTATACATGGAATTGTTGATGAAGGGAGCAATGAGGCTTGGTTATTTACAGTAGTTTATGCTAATCCGAATGCGATTTTAAAAAAACAGTGCTTTGAAGAAGTTGCTAATTTGGCTAGAAATGTCAGATTACCATGGATGGTTATTGGGGATTTTAATGAGATCCTGATGGCTACGGAAAAATCCGGGGGAGTTGGAGTAGATAATAGTAGAATTCATCGTTTTGCTAAATGGGTTCAAGAATGTAAATTGATAGATTTGGGCAGCAAAGGTCCGAAATACACATGGAAAGGGGGTATTAGAAATGGTTATATGCGGGTTCAGGAAAGATTGGATAGGTGTTTTGGTAATGCTTAGTGGAGGCAGCTATTCCAAGATGCTAATGTGTTAGTTCTTCCAAGGGTTAGGTCAGATCACCACCCTATCTTGGTAGAGCTCAAGGAGCAGAGAGTTACAGTTCAAGAAGAAGGAAGACCGTTTCGGTTTGAAGCAGCCTGGCTACAACATAGGGAGTTTGCAGAATTCTTGAAAAATCACTGGGAGACGGATGCAGAGGTGCCAACAGCCTTAAAAGGTTTGATGGTGCAGTTGAAGATATGGAATAAATGGGTGTATGGCAACATTTTCCAGAAGAAAAGAAAGGTTTTGGCGAGATTAGGCGGAATTCAGAAAGCAATAGCGGTCAGAGGAAATCCGCATCTGTACCAATTGGAGGATGACCTATCGGCTGAATATAATCAAATTCTTAGACAAGAGGAGATTCACTGGTTCCAGAAGTCAAGATGTAATTGGATCTCTTTTGGAGATAGGAACACTTCCTATTTCCACACGAAGACCATCATCGGAAGGCAAAGGAATAAAATAAAAGCTTTGAATAATGAGCTGCAGGTTTGGGTTTGGGAGGAAAATAAGTTAAAGGATATGGCTAGGGAGTTTTATCAAAAGTTATTTTGGCAAAACCAGGAGGAGACTCGGGAAGATATTCGGTTGGAGGGTAATTTTCCGATTATTGATCAAAACCATATAAATCAGCTAGAAGCCCCAATTCTAGACGATGAAATTAAGACGACTATTTTTGGGATGAAGCCTTATAAAGCCCCGGGACCGGATGGGTATCAGCCAATATTTTATCAGTCTCAGTGGCATGTGATTGGCCAATCTGTTTGCAGGTATGTTAGAGATATTTTTACAGGCAATAAGGACTTGTCGAGAATAAATCACTCATATTTAGTCTTGATTCCAAAAGTCCAGATGCCTGAGTACCTACATCAGTTTAGACCAATTGGTCTTTGTAATGTGATTTTAAAGGTATTGTCAAAAGTAATAGTGGGGAGACTACAAACTTTGATGCCGAATCTCATCAGTGAAGTGCAGAGCAGCTTTGTGCCGGGAAGACAAATTACAGACAATATTATCGTTGCCCAGGAAGTCATTCATTCCATGCGCAAGATGAAAGGTAAAAAATGCTTTATGACGATTAAAGTGGATCTTGAAAAAGCTTATGATAGATGCTTGACCGCTTTTTATGATCGGCTTGTTTTAACTCGCAAGTGCACGAGTGTGCGATGTAGCAATTAACTCGGTAAGATTGAGGTCATATCCACAGAGAGCTAGATCTGGAAATTAAGCTAGGTAA
>Ga0325410_1001595_pt1 | contig 25108 bp, 10 predicted proteins | sample PopdelMetagenome_16_FD_206182 | JGI IMG/M metagenome (GOLD analysis project Ga0325410, IMG submission 206182) | Populus deltoides microbial communities from Bellville, Georgia, United States - Xylem-PdIQD-R3 | ecosystem: Host-associated > Plants > Phyllosphere > Stem > Wood/Secondary xylem...
AAAAAATATTTTAAAAATTAATCTTAACTACACTTTCAAATATAAAATATTTTATATTTTTTTTGTTATACATAAATTTTAAGTATAATTTTTATCAAATATATATTTAAATCCAACTAATCACATTTAACTATATTTTTTTAAAATTTATTTATTAAAAAAACAACAGTAAAAACAACTTAAAAAACAAACTTGTGAAGTTGGTTCCAAAGTGGATGACTTGGCCGGTTCTGATCGGCTCAGTGAACTGCGGCGAGTTTTTTCATGCAGCTGTTAAAAATAAAGTAGGCGGAACGCACTATGATTATGGAATGACGTACGTATTAATACACCTTTTGGACATAAATTACAATCTTGCAATTTCCTTTTTCTCTTTTCTTTTTCTTTTCCATTTCAAACTAAAATGTATCAAGAGATTGAATTCCCAATTGGACAAGTTTATGTACGAATTTCGTGAAAGAAATTTATATTGTATGCACTTCTTTTAGGTTTAAATTCAAAATAATATCGTAGGGATTAATTACTCCACTTATTATTTGAAAAAAGTATATAAATGATAAAGAATATAAATAGATATATTACATAATAATATTTGATACAGGTAGAACGACATACAAGAATTCTTACAATTTGTTTTCTAACATAATTCTTACAAATTTAGAATATAATAACCGGAAATTATATTAAAATTTTAAAATTTTATGTGTTAAACACAAATGATCAATTAAATATAAAAGAACATGGTTATGGAAGATATAACCTGTTATTTTATATTTTATTTATTTTATATTTTCTTTACTTACAATTATAAATAACTTTGAATATCTAAAATTTAAATTAGCATGATGATCACTATATGGTTATGAAAAGTATTCATAATAATTTTATTCCTTCTTTATCAAAATTTAATTGTTGTTAGTTATCCTTTTTTATTCGATAAAAAAATAAACGAGTTCTTTACTTATAGATAGTGATATCATGCATGCTTCCAGTTATAATGTTTTTATAAAAAAAAGAAATAAAATCATAATTTTTAATAAGTTTATTTTTATTTAAAATAACTCTCAAATAAGAAACCTTCCTTTTTCAATAATACTTGTTGTAACCCAATTTTGGATCCACAAAGATTTTCTCGAATGTTATTTTATTTCTGTTATTCTTTATAAAAACCCAAAAAAATTAAGAAAAAGTTTAAAAATTCAAAAATATATTTTTCTCGAGTCAACCGCATCTTTCCATCAAAACCGAGTCTACCGGGTCAATACGGGTCAAACCATGTCGCCCAGGGTAAAAAATTAGTTTCGGGCCGTTTCGGGTCAAAACCGTCATTTTTTACCAAAACCAAGTTCACCAAGTCAATACGGGTCAAACCATGTCGCCCAGGATAAAAAATGAGTTTCGGGCCGTTTCGGGTCAAAACCGTAATTTTTGACCAAAACCGAGTTCACCGGGTCAATACGGCTCAAACCATGTCGATCAGGATAAAAAATGAGTTTCATGCCGTTTTGGGTCAAAACTGTTATTTTTTTTTGTCAAAACCCGGTCCACCGGTTTTATATCATTTGAAGGTTTTTTTATGTTTCAACATAATTTTCGGTAAATAAAATTGATTTTTAGCGGTTAAGTCGGGCTTTTTCTAATACTTATTTGAGTTTTTAATTTTACCTATATAATTATATATTATTATACATAATAAAAAATAAAATAAAATAAAATAAAAATCTGTCAAACAGGCAGTTGCGCCGAAAGCAAACGGTAATTAAAAAATAAGATTTGTGGAAATTTGAGATTTGTATGTACCCTATCATTGGCTATAAATAGTCAGTGACAGTGCGGACGAAAAGTAAAAGGAAAGGAGGGAGAGAAGAATAGATAGAGAGAAAATATCCTATATTACTATTCATGTTTTTTTTACTATTTCTTCATGCGAGTAAGATATTGATTTTGATTAAAAACAATCTGAAAAATACTAAAAATATCCTAACCATGAGATGTAATAATATTCAGATATGAACAGTTGATTTAATAGGATACAATAGGGCTTACCACACCCAATTAAAACCCAAATCAATCTCAGCCCTTAAAACAATTTTCCTTTAGATCCGGTGGCGCCACGTCACCCGGTGTACCAAGCTCTCGGTACACCGCGTCACACCAGATAACAAATCTGCTCATCCGGACCGTCCGATCAACCTGCAGATCGAGCCAATCATAGCCGCACGATCTTTTCATCAGAGATCCAACGGTTCACAGGATTCAGCTGCATCGGTGTACCGTGCTGGCGTTCACACCGTAGTATACCCCAGAGCCTCTCTCTTCTCTCGCCGGCGAATCTCTCTCTCTCCTCCGATCTCCCATCTCCGGCCGTCTCAAGCCTCCGCACCACCACAGAAAGGTCGACAACCTCCTACAAAGCAAAAAAACGGCCGTTTTCAGCATTGTTACCTCCCCGTCTGGCCGGAAAAAGGGCGCGATTTTCGTCGGCCACCGAAGCTTCAAGTCGTCGATTCTCACTCATCAGCCATCAACGACCGTCAAGATCACCACCATCAGAATCCTCGACATCAGATCTACGAGGATCGACCATCGGTTGGACAGAAATCTCGCCAGAAAATTTCACCGCCTCCAACAGTAACCGCGCGTGGGCCACACGCCCCGCCAGTGGCATTTCCATAAATTTCGGAGAAATTCAAGGGTATTTCATTATTTTGCCTATACAGTGGCATTCAGGTAATTTTTTGGGGTTTCTACTGGTATTTTTGATATTTTTTATATATATAAATGCTTGTAAATTTTCTTGCATGTTGTAAAAAATGCAAAAAACCAAAGTCGACACGTCTCTTTTTTTAAAAGGACCGATGTCAAAAATGTAAATACCAAATATGGATTATGTCTATTATTTCTTTTGGTAACCCAGACGTAATTCTCTTTTTAGGGTTAAAACGTCATATTTTAGACGAGTCTTCTAATTTTTAGAAACTGATAATATTTTTAACGCGTCTCCTGTTTTTAGGGACCGACGTTAACCATTTGAAAAAAACAAATTACCAATAAACCCAAAATATAATGGATTATATCCATTATTTCTTTTGGTAACCTAGACGTAACTCTCCTTTTTAGGGACAAACGTCATTTTTTAGACAAGTCTCCTAATTTTTAGGGACTGATATCATTTTTAACGTGTCTCCTATTATTAGGGACCAACGTTAACCATTTAAAAAAAAACAAATTGCAAATAAGCCCAAAATATAATCGCATTTGAATTAAAAAAAAAAACACATAAGTAAGGGTAACCTTTCTTTTGAAAGGATGTTTTAAGGGTGGTGTCTACCTTCTCTTACTAACCCTGTACCCAAATTTCTGGGACCAGTGTCTAATTTGGGATTTCTAGTTCCCTCAAATTACTAGATGGCGACTCTAATAAAATTTTTATTTCCCCCAATTGAAAAAAAAAACTCTTTTTGTTAAATAAACAAAAAAGCGGGAGCCGTCGCCCGACGTCGTGTATCGACAATACTATTGCATTAATTAATATCATTGAAATAAAAGTAAATAAAATAAAATCACTATTTAAAATCCCTCTCATATCTTATATGTAAACACCCAAAATAAAAAATAAAATTCCAAACAACCCCATCATCACTGTCGATTTTTGGATTGGTAGCGGCGCAGTTTTTGCTGTCGATTTTTGAATTGGCAGCTACATAGTTTTCGCTGCTGATTTCTGAAACGGCAACAACTCAATCTAATTGAAAGTTTATGAATCAAGCAGGCTATCTTAAAGAGCTAAAAGGAAGGGGTAAAACCGGTTTAAAATAGGCCAAAACAGGGATAAGAACATATCTAAACCAACCCCAAACACCCCACCTCATTTAATGTGAAGTATAAATATAAGGAGAGAGAGAAGGTGACCCTTCCTCTTCTCAAAGTCTGCTAGCAGCAACTGCATGTCTAGCTGCATGCTTCCCTTCTCTTCTTCTTTCCCAACAAAAACTTGAACCAAAACCAGCAGAGAGTACCTCTTTGAACGTGTGAGACAAAAAGAGAGTTGAGATCTTGAGTGAAGGCTGAACAACTGCTTAAAGGGAAGGGAAAAGGGGTTGGAACGAGTGGGAAGAAACTGACAGAAGAAAGAGAACCGAGACAGAAAAAAAAAGAGAGGAGAACCGGGAGAAGGAGAGAAGGAATTCTACCAAATTGTCCAGATAAACCTAGATTCGAAAGGTATAGGTCATGTAGTCTCCTCCCCCTTGTTCTTGAGACCCAGAACCGAAAATAATAAAAGATTCCCTAAGAAAAATTGACCTAAAACGACTAAGCTAACTGTAAAGAAAACGGAAACCAACCAAAAGGACAAGGAAACAGAGATGAAATAAGGCCTATTTCCATAACATCTAAGAAAAAAAATGTATAAAATAGAAAGAACAAAATATGGTAGAGGGTTGGCCTTAGCTATGGGGTTGACCAAAATGCATGTGTGCGCATGTGTTTTGCTTGAATTCGATAAAAGATTATATGTTGGAATTGATTATTGCATGTGTATAATCTGCTGGACTTTTGTGGCAGATTATGTTCCGAGATTGATTATTGCATGTGTGTGTGTGTGTTCTGCTAGAATTTGATGAAATATTATATGCTGGAATTGATTATTGCATGTGTGTAATATGTTGGACTTTTGTGACAGATTATTGCATGTGTGTGTGTTTTGTAGCGAATTTGGGATTCGCCGTCGAAGTTGTATTGTTTGCAGTAAATTGTAATTCGCTCCCGAAACTGAGTTGTTTGCAGATCATTAGAACTCACTGCCAAATTATATGTTCTGCAGCGCATTTGGGATTTGCTATCGAAGTTGTATTGTCTGCAGCGAATTACAATTCGCTGTCGAAATTGAGTTGTTTGCAGCGAATTAACATTCATTGCCAAATTATGTTTTTTGTAGCGAATTTAGGATTCGCTGTCAAATTTTGTGTTCTGCAGTGAATTGGAGATTCATTGTCAAAGTTGTATTGTCTGCAGCGAATTACAATTCACTGCCGAAATTGAATTGTTTGCAACGAATTAGCATTCGCTACCGAATTGTGTGTTCTACAGCGAATTTGTGATTTGCTGTCAAAATTGAGTTGTTTGCAGCAAATCAGCATTCACTATCGAAGTTATGTTGTCTGTAGCGAAATTGTGACTCATTGCCGGAATTGAGTTGTTTGCAGCGAATTAACATTCGCTGCCGAAAGCGTGTTGACTGCAATGAAGGAAAATAAAATCATAATTTTTAATAAATTTATTTTTATTTAAAATAACTCTCAAATAAGAAACCTTCATTTTTCAATTATAGTATTGCATTAATTAATATCATTGAAATAAAACTAAAAAAAATAAAGTAAAATAAAATCACGTATTTAAAATCCCTCTCATATCTTATATATGAAAGTAGTCATTGATAGCGAAGTTTAAAAATTATATCTAAATTTTTTAATAGCTTGTTCGATGCTCAAACTTGTTTGATGCTCAAACTTAGGCACATGTTTGAGATGGAATAAGCCCTCATTTGGAGGTGTGGTCCAAACGAGGTTGCAAAATTTTAAAAAAAATTGCTTAAAATTACTTTTTATATTTTAAAATTATTTTGATGTGCTGATGTTAAAAATAAATTTAAAAAAATAAAAAAATATATTATTTTAATTCATCTCTGAGCGAAAAGAATTTTAAAAAGCAACCGTTAAGGATTAGACTAAAAAGATGAAAACAATTTACAACCAACTAGCATTAAACCCATTAACATTATTATTAAATATACTAAAAGATCTGGAATTATTATCGTTTGTGTGAACATTAAATTTTTTATTTTATTTTGATCATCAAACTTTTTAAATTGTGATTTTATAATCTCAAGTTGAATTAGAATGATTTTATATGAACAATAAGGTTTTTTTCGTTTCGATTATCGAACTTTTAAATTGCAATTCCATCATTCCAAGTTGCGTTAACCTAGTTTTATATATTGAGATGTCTTTTAATTTATATTTTCTCATACATAAAAAGTATTAAGGCATATTTTGGTGATGAATTGAAGAACAATTTTTGAAAATAAAAATTTGTTTGTAGTTAAACACAGAAATTAGAAGAAGAATAACTAAATTTAACAATCAAAATAAAATAGGCCTTGTTATGATATTGGCATGAACACTTTCACTATGCTCTCTATATCTTTTGGTTTATATGTTGTTTGGTCCTTATTATTTTATCATTTTATATTTCAAGCTAAAACTTTTTTAATTACAACTTTATCCTTGCCAATTACATTTAGCATGGTTTTATATATTGGAATTTCTTCTTATTTATATTCTTTCACATATATAAATTATGAGAGATGTTCTAGTTATGAATTAAGTATTAATTTTGTGAAATAAAATTTAAGAAAAAAACTATAATTTATGAGTGTGTCCAACCTAATTGTTGGGTGTATAGGAATTTGTTTGCTATCAATAGTAATTACTCATTCCCTTTTAATTTATTAATTAGCCATTCCTTTATCTAATCTAAGTTTGCTATTAATAGTAATATTATTGATTTTTAGATATAATTGAGTCCATTATGTAAATAAAATATTAATGATGAAAATTGAGGTGAATAATTCATTAGAAAAATATTATAGAAAAAAAGGGTTCTGTAACATCCCTTAAAATTTAGGTATCATTTTTCCATGTAATAAATCTGAAAACAGTGTAATTTTTTTATTAGGATTTGAAATTTAAAAATCTATCAAAATTTTAACAAAGTCTTCCATATACTGGGAAATCTCAAGTTATCAACTAAAAACCTATTATCCAATTATCTTGGACTTATCACATCACAACTCAACACATTTGTCATATGTCAATATGGTTCAATTGAATCATTCACACAATATTTGAAAATGCATTATATAATTTAAACTAAGAATTACTTAATTACTATATTCAGAATTCAATACAAACATCATCATAGTAAAATCTACATTAGGTAAATGAATTTAGTAAATTTTCAAATCTAACATCTTATGAAAGTCCTAAAATAATAATTACAAGAAAATATTTTACATTTATATTATTATCCCAAAAACTACACAAAATATACAACATCATTTATATTCTTTATAAAACACAAAATGCTCCAGAAAAACACCTTTCTCAAACCATAATTCACATTTACTTAACTTAGCATATAACTGATGCCCTCTCAAGGTTTGCAACACTTGCCTCAAATGTTGTTAATGCTTCAAATGTGAATTTAAATAAACAAAAATATCATCTATAAATATCACTACAAACTTGTCCAGATATGGTTAAAAGACTTGATTCATCAGATCCACAAACATTGCATGAGCATTTTTTAACCAAAAGGCATTATCAAAAATGCATAATGTCCATATCAGGTTCTGAATACAGTCTTTGGTGTATCTCATTCTCTAATCCTTAACTAATAGTAACCTAACATCAAATTAATTTTGAAAAACACCCTAGCTTTTACGCGTTGGTCAAACAAATCATCTATTCATGGAAGCGAGTATTTTTTCTTTACTGTTATTATGTTCAACTGACGGTAGTCAATGCAGAGGCAGAGAGTCCCATCCTTCTTTTTTTTTCACAAATAGCATCATGGCTCCCTAAAGTGAATTAATAAGGTGTATAAACCTTTCATCTAACAATTCCTGCAATTGCACCTATAACTTTGTCATCCACCAGAGCTATTTGATAAGGTGATTGTACCATAGGGGATGTACCAAATAGTATGTCAATAGAAACATATATTTCCCTCTCAAGGGGCAATCCCGACAATTCCTCTGGAAAAATATCAGGAAACTTTTGTACGATATGAAAATTTGTCAATTCATCAATCCTCCTCTTTGAATCTATTACAAAAGCTAAATAAGCTTCACACCCCTTCCTCACCATTTTATTAGCGGTCATAGTTGAAATAAGACAATTTGGTACGACATTCCTCTCACCTCTAAATATTATCTTCCTACCATTCAATCTTTCAAGAATTATTACCTTTGCAAAGCAGTCCATTTGAGCCTTATTTATACCCAACCAATCCATGTCAAAGTCTTGTAACTCTAAAGGTATAAGATCTACTCTCATCTCGCATCCCTTTATATTTATTTTCACCCCTTTAAGTATAAAATTAACATTTACAATTTCACTTAAAGGAGTACCTATAATAAATCCCCTTTCTATCATTTTTACATTTCCCCCCAACTTCCTGACTATTCTATTTGCAACAAAATAATGTGTAGCCCTAAGATCAATTAATACATGTACATGCATATAATTTAACTATAACATACCTGTTATTACATCTGGGTCAACTCTAACCTCCTCCTAAGTCATATGAAAGACTCTACCTTGGGTCCTGTCTCCCTGACCTCTTCCTCGACCCTTATTACCATTAGCTCCATACTAGGTCAGCCTGGATGGCCTATCTACAGTAACTGACTATTGTTTACTCTGAAGTAAGGGTGTCGTTGTATAAGCTTGCCCCTCACGGGGAAATTTCTCTTAAAGTGACCCTAAACACTATGGTAATAACATCCTTGACCAAAATACGGACACTCGTGCTTCCTGTGCTCACCTCTACATATATCACATTGTTCTGGTGTCACAAAATAGTCCTTTGGGTGTTTCCTCCCACATTAATCACACTAAGGAAAAGTAGTAGTCTTTTGATTAGATGTTCCCCTTGTAAAGTTATCAATAGGGTCCGACTATCTAGTAGTCGATCCCACAACCCCACTCTAAACTGAATATAGTGCAGCTCCTCCTACCTTTCTAAACTGATTAGATTGTCCCTAACTCGTTTTTGGAATAGGAGATCTGCCTGTAGAAAAAATCAACATCGTTCTGTTTGCCCTGCGTAGACCAGCCCTACTAACCTTCACTCATACAGGCCTCCAAAGCCTTTGCTACCTCTATCAACTCTCTAGCAGTATCGAACTTAATAGAAATCAACCCCTGTCTTAACTTCTGTTGCAAACCATCCAACAACATCTTAATAATAGAGTGTTCAGTAGAGACATGTGGAAGATCAAACATTGAGAGGTTATTAAACCTCCTCTCATACTCAAGCACAATCATATCACCCTGAACAAGCACTAGAAATTCATGGTGCTTAACCTTAAGGTGATATAAGGAATAAAACTGACTCTCAAATCAGGTTCTAAAATTACCTAACTACATGCCCTCGTTGTCTTCCTAGACCTTACTAAGTCACACCAAGATTGTGCCTAATCAGAAAGTAGCTGGGTGAAATACATGTAACTCATGTGCCATTTAAATCTGATCCATAGTGTCTTGACCTTACAAAGTCATCTCCCTACAACCTTAGCATCTGCCTCTCCCAAGAATGGCTCATATCTTAATTCCATCCTATTATGTACTCTTCGTACCAAAGTAGCAACATTGTTTGTAGTAGTTGCAACTGTAGGTACTGCTAGTGCGATTGGTATTATGGGAGGCAAGGCACCTAACATCCCCTCAATAACAACTCTTATTAACTGAGCAAAAAGGTGGGGTTCATATAGGGCGAAGTAGACGATGTCAACGCCTCCAATATTGCAAGTGCCACATGTGAGGGCACACCTCTTTGTCCTTGAAAACCTGATCCCTCTAGATATGACAACCCAACCTGTCTAGAATCAACATCAATATTGATTTTAGATAACTCCCCTAGTCTTGACTAATGAGATAGTGACAATGCATATGAGGTTGTGTCATCTATAAGAGCCTCCCTATGCGCTTCCTCAGAAATGGTATCCTAGGACCTTGCCCATATTGAAAAGGGACCAATCATTGCACCCCTTCTAGTACTACCACCATGACTCATTTTCAACATAAATCAAGTTCCATTTCAAATCCTGAACCCATACCAGGGTTTTAATATCAACTGTAACATCCCTAATATTTGGGCACCATTTTTCCATGTAATAAATAAAAAATATTGTAATTTTTTTATTGTGAATTTGAAATTTAGAAATCTACTGGAACTTTAGCAGAGTCTCCCATATACTAGGAGATACCAAGTTATCGATTAAAGACCTGTTTCACTTTAATATTCAGTCAATTCATATTACATTCATAGTCCAATCATCTAAGACTCATCACATCATAACTCAACACATTCATCACATGTCAACATGGTTCAATTGAATCATTAACACAATATTTGGAACATGCATTATACAATTGAAACTAAGAATTACTTAACTTCTACATTCAAAATTTAATACAATCATCATCATAGTAAAATATACATTAGATAAATGGAATTAATAAATATTTAAGTATAACATCTCATGAAAATCATAAAATCTATATTACAATAAAATATATAACATCCCAAAAACTATACAAAATATACAACATCATTTATATTCTTATAAAACACAAAATGCAACGACATCTTAATTTACTGATCCTGATGAATTGCAAAGATCTTGAAATTTATTTTATACCATAATTAATTAATTACTATAACAAAAGGTTTTTCAATCCAATTTAATAAATTTATGGAATAACTAAATTATACACATCCATTATTAACTTAATTCCTCTTCTTACTAATTATAATAGTCCTGCGAACAACCAAGGGATTTTCCCTATAACTCAGACCCGGGTTATAAACCCTCATTCAAGGTGACATTCCTACTGCCAGGAAACAGAGTTAAATCTATTCAGAGTGTCCAGTTTCACAGCCCAGAACAAGGCACTAATCCTTTAACCAAGAAACTAGTCATTCAGCCCAGAACACAGCATTCGTTTTTAAAGCAAAAACTAATCATTTGGTTTAGAACAGGGCATTAGTCCTTCAACTTAGAAATAATCAATCAACCTAGAATAGGGCATTAGTTCTTCAATCATAAATTAATAATGTAGCCCATAACAGGTCATTAGTTTTTCAAACTAAAACTAATCATCCAACCCAGAATAAGACATTAGTTCTTCAACCAAGAATTAAGCATCCAATCAATAAAAATGAATTAATCCTTCAATCAAGAACTAATTATCTAGCCCAGTCATATAAGATATTAACACAACTGAATAATAAAAAATATACTTTGATATTTTAACAATTCTAAATAGAATAGAATTGATAAGGTGTTGACACACCTATCTAACGTCTGAGCTTAATGCGTAAGATATTTATTCGGTACCCCCTCAACAATCCCTTCTATAATTTTAACAGCTCCTATTAAACGTCTCATATTCTTGCATTAACTTCATTTTTACTCAACCAGTCAATACATAAACACTTATTACTATAATACCATCCGTTTATATTTTGGTTGAAGATACCGAAAAGATAAGGATACTTTTTCTTCTTAAAATTCTTAAATCCCATTAATCATCCCATGATTAATTCATTGCAATTCTACCATTTTCAAATATAAATTTATTAAAACAAACCAACCCCTTTTATTTTCTTTAACTGGCTGAATATTTCTTTTTTATGAAGGGTATGTTTTCTTTCTAATTAACCCTGGTCTCCTTATAAATTTAACAATCAACCCTTCACTATAACACTATAAAATTAACATAAGTAAAGTTCATTTTAATTCTGTCAATTTCTCAAAAACATTAAATTCCTAAAACATCAAAATTCATATTTACCATGTAGAAATATGATCAATCATCTATTCTATTACCCACATGTTTAGTTATCATAATTTCAACACAATTTGTAAGAATAATACAAGTTCAATTTTGATTCAATTACCTATCCAAATTTTGATTCAATTTAACAAATTTCTTACTTTCTCTAGTCATTTAAGCATCCATAACAATAATTAATAACTAATTTCAATTTCCTCCAAATCTCATCTCAAGAACCCAAATTGAAATTTTGCTAAATCTTGCATCAAATCATTAAACACCTTTTCAAATCGATATAAAAGGGTTTTGAACACCTTACCCGGTTGTTAATCGTATTTCGAAAGTCGATCCATCAAGATTTTTCTCAAGCTTCTCTCATTTCCTCTTTACTCTCCATTTTCATTCTCAAAATCCTCTCTTTTCACTCTTAATCATCATTCTCTAACCCTTCAAAGTGAAAGAAATGAAGAAGAAATTAAAATGCTAGCTTTCTCCCTTGACAGCTCCCCATCACTTTTAATGTGGCAGAAGCCAAAATGGTCGTCTAACCATTTTGAGAAATGATTTGATTGATTTATTAAATTAGTCTAGCCATTTCTCAAAATGGCTAGATCGTTTTCCCTACTAGAAAACTAGACAGTTTTGGCCATAACTTGTCTTCTTTTTATCTTCTGAACTCTTTCTCTCTTTCTTTTTTTCATTTTATTACACCCTAAATTTCTATATTTTTATTACTTTTAATTATATCCTGTGTTTACATTCTCCCTTCCATATAATAAATTTCATCCTTGAAATTTGGATTTCAATACTTGTATCTAAGAATAATTCTAGATGTTTCTTCTGTATCTTATATTCTCTTTCTCGAGGTTTTTCCTTAATTTGAGAGCTTCTTTATAAAACTTTAACCATATGAATCTTCTTATTCCTAAGTTTCTTCTCACTACGGTCTAACACCTTCATTAGTTTCACCTTTAAGGTTAGGTTTTCTTCAATTTCTACAGGAACCTGGGGCAACACCTATGACAAATTTACTTCAGCTTTCCATAACATTAACGAATGGAATACATCATGTATGTTTGCTAAGTGCAGAGGTAAAGCCAACCAATATGCTACAGGCCCAATTCTTTTTACACTTTTAAAGGTCCTATGTATCTCAATGCTAATTTTCCCTTCATACCAAATCTTAGCATGTGTTTCCACGGTACAGCCTTTCAATAAACATGACCCCCCACTTCAAACTCTAGAGGTCTCCTTCAAAGATTAGCATAACCCTCACTTTCTCTAATGTGATCTTAATGATTTCAGGCTCAATTAGTTTCCTATCACCTATTTTTGCCTAACACACTGGTGTTTGACACTTTCTACCATACAATGCTTCATACAAAGCCATTCCTATAGGCCTACTAACTATTATTGTAGGCAAATTCTACAAGCGGCAAATGATCCTCCTAGTTTCCCCTAAATTCCAATACATAAACTCTTAACAAATCCTCTAAGGTTTGAATAGTTCTTTCAGACTATCCATCTATTTGATGAAGAAAGGCTGTACTCAGGTTTAATCTCATCCCAAAAGAATTCTGAATACTTGGCCATAACCAAGATGTAAACTTGGAGTCTTTATCTAACACGATGGTAATCGGTACTCCATACAGTCTCACCATTTCATTGACATACAACTTAGCTAATTTATCCATTGAGTTGGTCATTTTCATAGGTAAAAAGAAGGTAGACTTAGTAAGTATATCTATGATTACTCAAATAACATCACTCCTTTTCTTTCCTCTTGGTAATCCCGACACAAACTCCATGGTAATATCCTCTCACTTCCACTGAGGTATTAATAACAACTGTATAGGTCTTCTCGGCCTTTGATGTTCTCTATCCACTTGTTGACACACAATACAATCGGCTATATATTTGACTATTTACCTTTTCATTTTCGACCACCAATAAAACTCTTTTAGGTTTTTATACAATTTAGTGCTCTCGGGATGTAATGTGAGCCTCGACCTATTAGCCTCACTTAACACGTCATTCTTCAAAGTCCTGTTTTCCAGTAAATACATTTGTATTTCCCCTATAACTAGACCATATTCTAAAAAATGAAAAGAACCTCATCTCTCAACAACACTTTATCTTTAAACTTACTAACCCTTTACTGAGCTTCTAGTACTTTTTTCTTGGAATATTGACTTTACCCTTATCAAAGCCAGTAAAGAGCCCTCATGTCCAACCTCTATTCTAACACCAATCTTCCTTAACTGTAAGAATTCCCTTTCATCACAACCATCTAGTTTGGTGTCCACTACTCTATTCTTACAATTAAGAGCATCTATCACAACATTTGCTTTTCCAAGGTAGAATTCGATCATATAATCATAATCCTTAATCAACTTCACCCACCATTTTTGCTGTATGTTCAAGTTCTTTTGCGTCATCAAGTATCTCAAACTCTTGTGATCCATAAAAATCTGGATTTAAGACCCTATATATAATGTCTTCATACCCTCAAAACAAAAACTACAACAACTAACTCGAGATCATGCACTGGGTAATTGACTTTATGAAGATTTAATTGTCTTGATACATAGGCAATCATCTTTCCATGTTACATTAATATACATCCAAAACCCTTCTTCAAAGCATCACTATAAATCACAAACCCTTCAATCCTCGAAGGTAAGGATAATATGAGTCTTTTTTTCAGCTATTAGAAGCTCTTTTTCACACTTCTAGGTCCATTCTCACTTCATTTCCTTCTAGGTTATGTAGGTCATGGGAATAGCTAATGTGCAAAACTCCTCAATAAATCATCTTTAATATCCTGTTAACCCAAGAAAACTATGAATTTTGATCACATTAGCAGTCCTTTCCTATTTTATCACAGCTTCCACTTTCAAGGGATCCATAAATATACCTTTTGTGAAAATCATATACTCCAAAAAAGCCATTTTCTTTAGCCACTATTCACATTTACTCAACTTGGCATATAAACGATACTCTCCCAAGTTTTGCAACAGTTGCCTCAGATGTTGTTCATTCTTCAAATATGAATTTAAATACATAAAAATATCATCTATGGAATTTAACAGTAACATACATGCTACCACATCTTGGGCAGCTTTAACCTCCTCTTAAGTCATATGGAAGACTCTAATTAGGGTCTTGTCTCCCTGACCTTTATTACCACTAGTTCCAAACTAGGTCTGCCTAGATAGCCTATCTATAGTAACTGACTACTTTTTGCTCTGAGCTGATAATTATTGTTCCTTTTATAAACTCGCCCCTTCTCGGGTAATTCCTCTAAAATTGCCTCTGACCATTACAGTAATAACATCCTCAGCCTAAATGCAGACACTCCCGCCACCTGTGCTCTTCTCTACATATATAACACCACTTTGGTGTCACAGAATAGTCTTCTAGGTGTTTCCTCCCACACTGAGCACACTGAGGATAAGTAGCAGTCTTTTGATTAAATGTTCCCATTGCAGAATTATCCTTAGGGTTCGACTGTCTAGTGGTCGATCCCACAACCCCATTCTAAACTTAACCTAATACTTCTCCTCCTCCCTTTCTAAACTAACTATATTGTCTCATACTTTTCTTTAGAATGAGGAGGTTTGCCTGCAAAAAAAATCAACATCCTTCCATTTGCTCTACGCGGACTGGTCCTACTGACCTTCACTCATATAGACCTTCAAGACCTCTAATGCCTCTATTAACTCTTTAGTAGTATCGAACTTAATAGTAATCAACCCCTATCTTAACTCTTATCGTAAACTATCCCGCAACCTTTCAATAATAGAGTGTTTAGCTGAGACAAACAAAGGAGCAAACATTGAGAGGTCATTAAACCTTCTCTCATACTCAAGCATGATCACATCACCTTGAACCAGTGCTAGAAACTCTTGTTGCTTCACTTAAGGTGATAAGTGGAATAAAACTGGCTCTCAAATCGAGCTCTAAAATCAGCCAAATCCACGCCCTCTAAATCGGGTTATAAGCTAAATAAGCTTTCTAGACCTCATTGTGTACCATTAAGACCGTGTCTGGTTAAAAAAAGTAGCTGGGTGGCATAGTCTACACGTAACTCTTATGCAACCTAAATCTGATCCATAATGTCTTTGACCTTACTAAGTCGTCTCCCTATAACCTCATCATTTGCCTCTCCCAAAAAAAAGACTCATATCTTAATTCCATCATACCTCATACTATTTGTTCCAAAGTAATAACATTGTTTATAGTAGTTGCAACCATAGGTACTGTTGGTCTGGCTGGCGCTGTGGGATCTAAGGTACCTGGCATCCTTTCAATAACAACTCTCATTAATTGAGCAAGAAAAATGGGGTTCACATAGGGTGAAGGAGCGCCCATAGATGTTGTCGACGTCTCCAATATTATAAATACCATAAATGGGGGCACACCCCTTTATCCTTAAAAACATGATCCCTCTAGCTATGATAACCCAGCCTGTCTAGTATCAACATCAACATGGATTCCGTATGACTCCCCTAGTCTTGACTTATGAGACAATGATGATATATATCAGGTAGTGTCATCTATAGGAGCCTCCCTATGCACTTCCACATAATCAATATCTTATGATGTTCTTCGTGTTTAAGAGGGACCAATCATTGCACTTTTTCTAGTACGAACCATTCTAACATATTTTTAACACAAATCAAATTCCATTTCAAATCCTGAACCCAAACCAGGGCTTTGATACCAACTATAACATTCCTAATATTTGGATACCATTTTCCATGTAATAAATTCGAAAATAGTTGTTGTGATTTGAAATTTAGAAATCACTATACCAAGAGATCCTAAGTTGTTGACTAAAGACCTATTACACTTCAATATTCGGTCAATTCATATCACATTTATTGTCAATCATCCAGGACTCATCACATCGCAACTCAACATATTTGTCACATGTCAACTTGATTCAATTGAATCATTAACACAATATTTGAAACATGCATTATATGATTTAAACTAAGAATTACTTAACTATTACATTTGGAATTTAATACAAGCATCATCATACTACAATCTACATTAGGTAAATGGATTTAAAAAATATTTAAGTCTAACATCTCATGAAAATCTTAAAATCTATATTACAATAAAATATTTAACATTTATGTTATTATCCCAAAAAACTACACAAAATATATAACATAATTTATATTCTTATAAAACACAAAATGCACGCCTTCATAATCTATTGATCCCGACGAAGCTATGAGGATCCTAAAATTTATTTTATACCACAATTAACTAATTAATTAATATAGAACAAGGTTTTTCAATCCAATTTTATCTATTTACAGAATAACTAAATTGCACGCACCCATTAGGAATTAAGTTAATAATTAACTTAATTCATTTTCTTAGTAATTACAAAAGTCCTACAATCATCTAAGGGATTTTCCCTTTAATTCAGACTTGGTTTATAAATCCTCATTCAGGGTGACATCCCTACTACCTAGAATCAGGGCATTAAACCTTTTTAGAGTGTCTAGTTTCACAACCCAGGACATGGCACTAATCTTAAACCAAAAAACTGGTCATCCAACCCAGAATAGAGTATCAGTTCTTAAACCAACAACTAATCATTCAGCCCAGAATAAGACATTAGTTCTTCAACCTAGAGCTAATCATCCAACCCAGAATAGGGCATTAGTTCAACCTAGAACTAATCATCTAGCCTAGAGCAGGGCATGGTTGTCAAACTTGCAAGTTGACTCGTAAAATCGTATGATTTTACGAGTTAACACATATATAACATGTGAAATCAGGTAAAAAAACTCAAAAATCAACAAACTCGATCAAACTCGGTTAAACTTGGTAAACGCGGACCAAGTTTACTGAATTTGACAAAATTAACAATTGTATGGTTGTGCCTTACTGCCTTTCATAACAGCTGTCTCCCTCAAAATGATTGGATGTTAAAGAGAACAACACCCGCTCTTTTTCCCTCTCTTTCTGCTATTTGTTTTTGTTGTTTTTTTTATTACCATGTATTTATTTTCTCTCTTTTCTTGTCCTTTTTTTCTGCTTATGTTTCCCTTCTCCCAGCTTTTGGTAAAACATAATCCCAGGTATCTCTCTCTCTTTGTTAGGAGCGGTAACAAGTAGAATATATTTTTTATTTTTTTTATTTTGATACATTGATATTAAAATATTTTTAAAAATAATAATTATTATAATGTTAAACAATTACTTAATATCAATAATCTTTTGTATCTAATAATCTTTTTTTTTTGGAGTTTATTTTTTTATTTTAAATTTATTTTTTAGTATTTTTTTATTGTTTTAATATGTTGATATTAAAAATAAATTTTATAAAATAAAAAAAATATTAAATATTTGGATTGATTATAAAATTGATTTGAGTTGGTTCTTGAATTGCTTTCACACTAGTAGATTGTTTGTTTTAAATTTATTAATTATTAGTTAATGAAAAGTTGCTTAAATTATGTAAGAATTTATACTTGAACCATGAATTTTAGGGTATTTGAACTATGCATGAATTTTTATTTGAACCGTGCATTTTAAGGTGATTGAACTCTATATGAAAAAAAATTTCCTTACGATTTTACAGTCCGAATTTATTTTAAATTTTCCGTGCCGTGTCAAAAATATGTTTTTGACAACCTTGGAGCAGGGCATTAGTTCTTTAGTCAAGAACTAATCATCTAGTCCATAATAGGGCAACAAGCTCATATCAAATATTAACTTGATTGAATAATAAAAAAAATCTATGATATTTTAACAATTTTAAATAGAGTAGAATTGATAAGGTGTTGAACATCTACCTGACATTTGAGCTTTATGTGTAAGAGTCTTGGTACCCCTCAACAATCTCTCCTGAAATTTTGCATCAACTTCATTTTTACTCAAAAAGTCAATACATAAACACTTATCATTACAATACCATTAATTTATTTTTTGGCTGAAGATACCAAAATGATAAGGATATATTTTCTTCTTAAAATTCTTAAATCTAATTAATCATCCCATGATTAATTCATTGCAATTCTACCCTTTTTAAATATCAATTTATTCAAACAAACTCACACTTTCTATTTTCTTCAATTGGTCGAATGTTTCTTTTTTAGGAGGGGTATGTTTTCTTTCCAATTAACCTCAATTTCCTCATTAATTTAACAATCAACCCTTCACTATAACACTACAAACATTTACACAAGTAAAGTTCACTTTAATTCCGTCAATTTTACAAAAGCATTAAATTCCTAAAATAGAAAAATTCACATTTACCATGTAGAATAGGATCAATTAGCCAAACTATTACCCACATGTTTAGCTATCAAAATTTCAACACAATTTGCAAAAATAATACAAGTTTATCAAACCTCCCATTTTTACTCTCTATGGTCAGCTCTTAGACTTCATTGCCTATCCAAATTTTGATTTAATTTAACAAATTTCTTACTTTCTCTAGTCATTTAATCATCCATAACAATAATTAATAGCTAATTTCAATTTCTTGCAAATTTCATCTCAAGAACCCTAATTGAAATTTTACTAAAATCTTGTATCAAATCATTAAACACTTGTTCAAATCAATATAAAGGGGTTTCGAACACTTTACCCAGTTGTTAATCGTATTTTGAAAGTCGATTCGTTAAGATTTTTCCTAATCTTCTCTCATTTCCTCTTCACTCTTCACTTTGTTGATCCATCTTAATTTCTAATCTAATTGTGTTTTTTATTCTCAAAATCCTCTCTTTTCACTCCTAACCATCATTCTCTAGCCCTTCATGAAGAAGAAATTAAAATACTATCTTTTCTCTCATGACTGCACCCTGTCAGTTTTAAAGTGGCAAATGCCAAAACGATCTGATCATTTTGAGAAATGGTTTGACCGATTCATTAAATAAATCTAGTTGTTTTTCAAAATAACTAGATCATTTTCCCTACTAAAAAACTAGGTAATTTCAACCATAACTTGTCATATTTTTATCTTCTTAACTCTCTTTCTCTCTCTCTCTCTCTTCATTACACCCCAAATTTCTATATTATTATTATTATTAATTATATCTTAGGGTTTACAAGTTGCATTTCAAATAATTTAGACAATAGTAACTAGTTATTGTCTTTCATCTACTTTAAAAAAACAAGCAATTTTTGCATTAATATACTATAATATTTTATATCTTGTGTGAAACGCTAACAATAGAGCTAGTAAGAACTGCAAAAATAATGTTGCGTATATATGCGATTGTAATCAAATTTTACTTCATTTATTCTTAATTTTAAAATTATATATGGTTCGTTCTCAATCACATAAGATTAGATTAGATTAGATTAAATGAATGCTTTTATTACTTGGTAATACTCATCAAAAACAATATTTGATTTTTTATTTTTTTAAAAAATAATTTGAAAAAACATCAGCTTAAAAACAATATATATTTTCATTCATAAATCCAAACTTCAAATCCATGTATAAAATCATGTATAAAATTATAAAAATTCGTCCAATCATTATGATGCAAAAATAAAATTACAGGGGTGGGGTTGGGCGGCTTTCTCACCTACCTTTACAACCATTCTAGTTAAATAGTATCAAATTTTCATCCATTCTGGTCCTGAGTATCCATTTTTAAATGAAAAAAAAAAAAATGAATGCTTTCCGAGTCAAAATGAGAGCAAAGGTGGACAGTAAATTTTTTAGCCCAACCACTTGGGCTAAGAAAAATCTAGGGGCTAGCCCATTGATCAGCACCGGGCTTAATTAAATGCTACGGTTAGAAAGGACAATATGCAGCCACTTTAAGACGCCAGGCTGCTTGTGAAAAACCAGTTGATGAATTCATGAAGGATAACCTTTCTGTTTCCGCTTCCCAACCTCTCATATGATTTCTTACCGATAGGCAGATCAATTTGGCACTGCCAATCTGCCATGATCATCAATTCTCCTTGTCGTTTCCAGAGTTGTTATTCCAGTTCGTATCTTAGAGATAACTTAACACGGAAGAAATTTATTTGTATCTGGGCCACATGGCTTAATTATGTCAAAGATCATACCCAGAAGATAATTTCTATGTCAAATGAGCAGAAACTCATAGGAGTTGATGATGTCTCATCATTGTTGAAGTAAGAATGTTTTTGGCAGCATACAAGATGTCCTATCCCCGTGAAAAATCAAGTAATTCACATTGTTAAACATTAAATTCCTGAATGATTAAATAGCTCTTGAGTTTTGAGTTTGTCCCATTATGAACGATCCAATCTCAATCCAAGTCCATCATCAACTGTGCTCTTCGCCATCTATGGCAGAGAGAGAGAGAGAGAGAGAGAGAGAGTACTCAGATAAGTATTTTGAGTCTATCATCTGCACATGAGAAATAATGGACTTGTGTTGAGACTGGGCTGCCAAACCCAAAATCCAAGATCCAAATTACCATTACTATAGAGGAATTTCGGTCCCCATGGCATTTTAATTTAAAATTGATCAGCAAATAGACTATTATTTCACTTTTCTATTGCACAATAAAATTACATTGGTGTTATTAAAAAAAAAATTGTTAGTTTTCCATGAAAGGATTTTTTTTGTTTAATTATATATAGTAAAATAATCATATTACTCTTGAAATTAAAAAAAAAATTGATGAAGGAGGCTTTTTTTTCTTTTCATTTTATGACCATAGTAAAAAGATCTACTTGCCTTAGTGTTTATATTCTTGAGTCTAGGTTTAAAGGGTAATTTAGTCATTGCATATTTTTTTTTTGTTGTTGTTGTTATTGTGTTGGGCAAAAGGCAATTTGGTCTTTTAAAAATAAATAAAACAAAATTTGTTGATGCCAGTTGCTCTATTGTCTTCAGACAGCACATGCAGTAGATTTCAATGACCAAAAAGGTCATTCCAGGATGGCATCCACTTTGTCTCAGCATCTCCTCTATGAACATATGGTGCGTACACCGAAAAGAACTTCAATTTGACACCAACAACTTTTTTATTTTCTTTTTCTCTCTCTTCTTTGGTGTTTGCACCTTGCCCCTGATTTTTAAAATCAGCTCATAAACTTTTTTTTTTAATTTAGTCCCTGTTCTTTTAGTCTTTTTTGAAATAATTCATTAAATTAGATTTTTGTTTCGACTTCATCCCTATTTAATTTTTTGTTGTCAAGTTTGATCCTCATTCTTTTAATTGTTATTTTGTAATCTGAGATAAAAAAAAATTTTGATTCCACCCTCCGTAAATTATTTTCCTATTAAGTTCTATCCTTATTTTTTTATTATTGTTTTGTTTTTCTTTGCAAAACTTTCTAGATTGGTATGTTTCCCCCTGATTTCATTCTTCAACATTTAATTGATTTAGATTTGAGTTTCTTGATTAAACTTCATGTCTAAGTTTCATGGGTGGTAAGCTTTGAAAATTAACCTAGTTTCATGAGGTTTGCCTAGGATTGCTTTGCTTTTTTTTTTTTTACTATTTTTTTAAGCTAATATTTTTTTTTCATCATTCAATATTTATTTAATTGAAGATTGAACTCTGTTTTTTTTTTTTCTAGCTTTTTATGACCTTTGTTTTATCCTTCATTTTTTTTTATTTAATTGGGTTATCTCGGTCTTTTTATTTGTTGTTTTTTGTTAAATTGAATTGATTGATTGGATATAGACGCATGCTCATTTCATTTTGTTTTGTTTCTTTTGCTTTTCTAGGACGTTGCTCTAGTAGCCTATAGGTTTCTCCTGATGTCTTCGTCTAGATTTTTATAGTTGGTTTGAACCGTCTCAACAAACTCTTTTTGTAATGGGCAATGTTTATAATGGAGTGATTGTGAGTCTCCAACGATATTTTTTTCCTTCTCATTTCGAGTATGACATTAGTGACTCATTTGTTTTAGTTAATTACTACCAAATGCTTTTTTTTAACGGTTTGCCTACTATCGTTTTCTATAGTTTAAATCATGTTATTAAAATACTTGATCTTATTGGATCCAATTGAGTTAATGACTTAAATTTCAAAATTTTCTTAATTCTTTAAAAATATTGTTGTCATCTAAGCATTACTTTTGTATGCTCAATTTTTTTTTGGCTAGCCCACAACATAACATGGGTAATTGATCTAATGATTTCTATGTGTAATTATTAAAACACATCAGTTTATAAACTAACTTAGAATTGTAACAAAATTGAGAATTCTTTTCAGGAAAATTAGAAAATCTCTCAACTTAAAAAGTTCTTGCGTTTTAAGTATTGAAAACATGTATTTTCCTTCTATTTGCTTACACAAATTGTTTGGGCACATGAAATTGTTGAACTTTAGGTCACATATTCATACTATTATATATTTTGATGATAAAAATTAAATGAAAATTGGACTAATATTTGTCTTGTTAAGAATAAGTTTAAATAGGTTTATTTGAAGAACATATCGACAAGTAAAATAGAAAGAAGTTCAAGAAGGAAGCAAGTAAAGACTTAGAATTAAGTATTCATTTTAGTGCAATGTGTTCTTTATATCTTCTTTTGATAGAACAAATAAAATGAACTCACACACTTCACTCTACATGTATATAGGATTGATTAATCAGTTCAAGATTCACCAAATAAACTGTCAAAATCTAGAATTTATGTTGAACCGATCGATCACTTAGTGATACTAAGTGAAACGATCAACCTCTTGTTCATCAGGGATGAACACTTGAAAATCTGTAGGAACTAGTCAACAGATTGGCTTGATCACTTTGAACTAGTCGACTGCTTTAACTATCAGTCAGGTTCCAATAGCTAAAAACAACTAGTTTCTTTTGAAAACATATAAATAACTCTTATTCTTGCATAAAAGAAAAGGGAATTCTAAACATATATGATATAGAAGCTATTTTAAGAAAGAAACCAACATGAAATCATCAATCCTATCATACTCTAAAGTTGTGCTAAACTGAACCTTCATATTCTAGCACTAGAGTATTTACAATCATACTCACTACATTTAAATACCTTTAAATCATCTAAGTGCTATTAAGTGAGTTATAGAAATACAAGTTTTAATTGTATTAGGATAAAACTTTTAGTATTGGTGAGGAAATTTCATCAATGAAAAATCTTGAAGAGGTCATATCCTTGAGTGAGAAAAATCTTGGTGTGGATTCATCAAAAGATAATTGTAATCTTGAACTTGGACTAGTGAAAGAATACAATACTCAAAATTAGTTTGGTGCTTGACATGTGGATGTAGGCTTGCTGAACCACGTTAAAAACTGAGTTTGTAATTTCTATCCCTTACCTATTTATTTTAAACACTTTAATTACATAGTTGATTATTGTGTTAATTTTGTTTAATTGAATTAAATTGCATTATTTGTCTATATTGTTGTTATTATTGTCTTAATCCTAGAACAATAGGAATGACAAATGTTTAAGGGCTTCTGTAGACTCTACGACTTGGAGTAGAGAGAGTGATTTGATTTTGATTTCTTTGTAATGGTATTAGATCTATTTTGTTTTTTTTGTGGTTGTTCATATGAGTTTTTGATATAAAATCAAATTATGATCATTAATGAAAACTCATTATAAAAGGCATAGCAAATGACAAAATTTTAATATGTTTTTTTTCTCTCTATAATAGGGTAATTTATGTTTAAAATTATAGATTAAAAGATAATTTGTGTAGTGAGAAATAACTATTGTTGTGTTTAAACTCATTTTATGCTCATAATTTACAATTTCATGTAGATAATACCAAATGACATGAAATATGCACCACACATTCAACTTAGAATGTGGAATAAATTTGAAAATCTTGTATTATTTGTACTTTAAAATTGTGAGTTTTTTTCAATTAAAGTTTTTGCAATAATGGTTGTTTGATTTATGTTTAGGGCTTGTAATTTACATTTTCTTGAATACATTTTTTTGTTAATAAAACTAAATATTGAAAATTAGATTAATATAACAATCCTTAAAAACATATAAGTATCACACCTAATTTATTTTGAATGCTAATTTATTAAAAGCTTCTTAGAAAAATTATTACCTTCAATGTTGTTCATGGATTAAAGTAACTTAACACCTAAGATGAGGTGAATTAGATGTATCACTAAATTTTACAATTAAAATAAATTAGTACCTGGACTCAAATGCATTGCTCAAGCCCACTAGGAGCTGGGAGCATGCCCAATGCTCGGGATGAAACTCCACACTTGAACCCAAAAGGCTTGGGATGAAACTCCACGTTTTACTTGGTTTTATCCATTAAAACACAAAATTAATTTTTACTAGACATTCCTTAACTTCCAATCTTTGGTTGAGAATCAGTTCTCCACGAAAATAAGGATTTTCCAAAGTGATAGGGGAGGGGAATTCATCAGTAAGAATCTGCAGTCTCAATTCACTAAATATGGAATTCATCACCAATTCTCCTGTCCCTATACACCATCTCAGAATGGTAGAGCAGAGAGAAAACACAGACATATCACCAAAATAGGTCTCACAATAC
>Ga0325410_1001596_pt1 | contig 25101 bp, 24 predicted proteins | sample PopdelMetagenome_16_FD_206182 | JGI IMG/M metagenome (GOLD analysis project Ga0325410, IMG submission 206182) | Populus deltoides microbial communities from Bellville, Georgia, United States - Xylem-PdIQD-R3 | ecosystem: Host-associated > Plants > Phyllosphere > Stem > Wood/Secondary xylem...
ACATATGATGTATCTAGATAAAAAATTGGACATGATAAGACTATCTAAAATTCAAATGTTAACTAGGGAATCGAATTATTCACGATAAAAATTCAAATTTTATTCTAGTTCCTTGCTTTGTAGGATGGTGAACATTCGTAAGAATAGATATCTCTAAAATTCTTTTGGTATAATTATTTTGCATTTTCAAGGATAAATTTATTTTTCATAAAATATTTTAGAGGTTTTCACTTTGCAACACCTTTATTTTTGTCTCAATAATTACTGATTTCCCCCTCGGCCATCTGCTGGGAGTATTAAAATACCATTGGTTGTTTTTTAAAGTATTTTTATTTAAAAATATATTAAAATAATATTTTTTTTTATTTTTAAAAATTATTTTTGATATCGGTATATTAAAATCATTTGAAAACATCAAAAAATATTAATTTAAAATAAAAAAAATTAAAATACAAGAAGAAATAAAACATGATGCTACAATATATCTTCATTTCTAACAACACAACAAGCTAATCATTGACGAGTATTAGATTCGTGCCTGTGAAGAAGGCTTCCAAAACTAAAAGCATGCTTTAACAAATTTTAGTTACTGTTGATCTCATTAATATTAATATCTTATCAATCAATTTTTTTATATGGAAAGATCAAAGTATTTTATCTATTAATTATGATTAGAAAAATCACATGTTTATATTTTCTTTCCTCGTCCAAAACACAACTATAAAGGTGTTTAAATTTCCGTTTCAAAAGTAATTTTATTTATGTATTTGAAATTAATTTTTTTAGTGTTTTTATATTATTTTAATTTTTTAATGTTAAAAATAAATTTTTTAAAATAAAAAATAATTATTTTAATATATTTTTAATTAAAAAATACTTTAAAAATTAACGTTATTACAATATAAAAAAACCCTAACATTACTATGCTTTATAACAACGACACTAACGTTATCTGTCTAATAGACATTTCTCTGAACATCTTCGACGGGTTTTTAAAGGAAAAACATTCGATCCGACCTTTAAGACTACAATAATAAAACTATATTTAAAAAAAAAAAAAAAAACATAGAGATTCAGTCATATGATCATGTATATGATGACCATGCACATGTTCGGTGTTTTTGAAAGACTACTCATCATATCAATATCCGTACCGCATGTTATGTCTAATACAACAACATACCATCACTCAAATGCCAATCAAAATATGCCACGTTAATATCATTGATTTCGTGGACCAGTAGTCTACTGCCAATTATATGAGCACCCATGTTAATGTCATTTGTTGACATGTCATTGTGCTAGCATGACATGGTATTTTAATTGTTGGTGAAAATTGTTATTACTTTGAACCTCATGCGATGGAATATCGAGATAAATAAATTATTTACAAAAAAACCTGATTATTTTTTAATTAGGGTTGATTTTAAAAGAAATGATATCATTTCATTTATTTATTAAAAAAACGTGAACTAAACATCTAAAAGAAAAGTAACCAAAATAAAAAGAAGAAGCGGAAATAATGTAAAAATAAAATAAAATTTATGCATTCTATGTAAAGGAAAATTACAGTGAAATAGGAAGCTGACTCCACGTAGCCATGGGAGAGTGTGCATAATAGTATTATAAAATATAATGCCTACTTTTTCCTCTTTCATGTCCGAAACCATTTTAGATAAAAAGACCTCTTTTCTATTCTTGCAACAATCAACAAGAAAAAGAAAAAAAAAGGAGCCAAAATGTCTTCACCAAGCAAACGCAGGGAGATGGATTTGATGAAACTGTAAAAATCTTTTTTCTTTTTTGACAAGTTTCGTTCTTTATTTAATTGGGTTTGTTCGGTGTTTTTTTTTTTTATCGATTTTTAATTTATTTTTTCTGGGTTTTGATTGACTAGGATGATGAGTGATTACAAAGTGGAAATGATCAATGATGGCATGCAAGAGTTTTATGTGGAATTCAATGGACCTAAAGAAAGTAAGCAATCAAAATCTTCAGTACCCATTTTTTCTTTTTACTGTTTTCTTTCTTTAATTCAACTTTTTCTTAAAAAAATGTTTTTCTTGGTGGCTTAATTTCTGTTTTTTCAGTTGATTTTTTTATTTATTCCTGTCGATCCATGTGTATACTTTGGTTTTTGTATTTGTTCTTCAAGATTGCAGTGGATAAGAAGTTATATTTTTTTCTTCTTTTTTCTTTGATGAATTGAGCCCTTTATATTTCTTTTACTGCAGGTTTTTCTTGTTGAAGTTGAGTTTTAAGCAGATCTTTTTACTATTGATGCATGAGAAGAAACATGTAGTTTTTCTTTTACTGTAAAGTAGAGTGTGATTTTAATGAATTGCACTGCACTTCTTCTTCTTCTTCTTCTTGTTCTTATAGTGGTTGCGAGTTTGTTGTTTGTTGATTTTCCTCAGCAAAGATAAAGTTTAAGTTTCTTTTGGGGTTTTTAATTATGGATGCAGATATTTTATTATCTCTTCTCTTCTTTTTCTTTGTGGGAACATGGCAGGTCTTTATCAAGGAGGTGTGTGGAAGATAAGAGTCGAATTGCCAGATGCTTATCCTTACAAATCTCCATCAATTGGCTTTGTCAACAAGATCTATCACCCTAACGTTGATGAAATGTGAGTTAGTGGATGCTAAAATTTGACTACTTTAGCTCGTTCAAAGTTGGTGTTTGCTTATATGTATAGTTAGTTTACAACTTTTAACGGAAATGTGGGTTTGTGCTTGAGTTTCAGGTCTGGTTCGGTGTGTTTGGATGTTATCAACCAAACTTGGAGCCCCATGTTTGGTAAACCTTCTGCTCTGTTATTATTTATCTATGGACACTTTGTATGCTATATGTGGAGCTTCTAAATCTGATTCATCCATCCATAGATTCTTCAATTTTTGAGTAATGCTGTTATTGTCAGAATTTGACAATTTCCATTTTAATGAAAATCCACAGATCTGGTAAATGTATTTGAAGTATTTCTCCCTCAGCTACTTTTGTATCCAAATGCATCAGATCCATTGAATGGAGAAGCTGCTTCTTTGATGATGCGTGATCACACTGCTTACGATCAAAGAGTGAAAGGTAGGAACTCTAAACATAGTTTGTGAACTTAAGCGTTATTTCCAGTTCTCTTATTTCCATCCTGAATTCTGTAGTTTTTTTCCACTTTAAAATGCATGTCGAAATTCATGAATAAAAGACTCCGAGACAGGGAAATTACGTTGCATGTCGAGGACAACATTAACCCAGCTCATTTATGCTCATTGGTGATTGAACCACTTTTGTTGAGGTTTGAGTGATATTCTGAAAGAAGCATCATAGTTTTAACCTTGAACTTGATGAGTGATTCCTGTTCAGGTTTATTATAGCTTAGTGTTTCAAGTTGGTAGCTACAATTGCTTTATCTAATTCCAGTTAAATTAATTAGTCATTGGATTTTCATTTTGGATCTACGTCTTTGAACTTGCACGCTCGTGACATGTTTGTTTCCATTCTATATCTATAATATCTGACCTAATTTTAATTTGAACTTGGAGCATGATTTGTTTCTGCTGGGTTTTGATTATTAGGAGGATTCATGCCATTTAGGTAATTCACTGCATCCATTAAAGATCATATAGGAAGCAGCAAGATCTGAGACATTGAGATGTACCTTTACTTTCCTCTGTTGTCTTTTGGGTTGGATGGTTTGATGCATTGAAAGGACTTGGAATCTACATATCCTTAGGAAAGTAATAAGACCTTTAGACCAATAAAGCAAAATGGGTCTACTGTTGATTTTGAATTGTTAATTCAGAAATTACTATATATTGAATGGAAACATTTCCTGTGAAAAGGCATGTAATTACATCTATTTTGATGCATGAGTGCATGAAGGCAAGGGGACTGCGAACCATTTGTGACATTGTTGGACAGTGGAGGGGATGTTGGCTGTCAGGCAATCGCTGCTGCAAACAGTTTATTTTCTTCCACTAGAATTCCTTTACAGAAATTTGTGTATTGGGTCTGGGAAGAATATAGTATAGTAAGATTTTCTTTATGAACATGGCTGTGGAAGAGCTGATGTCAGTCAATCATTTATTGTCTCTTAACTAGGTCCTGAAACCCAAAATCAAATTTGTCTTTTGTAAAATGATTCAGTAACCGTGAAATGATATCAAATATGTGAGGATGGCCTCAATTTCCTACACAGGAATTACAGATTTAAACAATAGGAGCCCCAACAAGAATACATGGCTGCCCAAAGAGTAAGGATAGTTAATGTTGGTTTGATCAGTTCTTTGTTTTCAAAATGGCTACTAATTTGGTTTTGGAATTTGGAGATTATTTGAGAAATTAGAACTTTGTGTGATTGGAAAAAGAAATGAAGAGCAGTTTCTGAATGGGGTACACAAAAATGGACTTTATGTTGCATGAAATATGGAAGTCTGATATAGGTCCGTGTCTTGTATGATGATGGATCATCAAAAGTTAAACAAAACTAAGCTGGCAATAGATGTATACTGTACCTGTACCTTCTCTGAGTGATGCGTGCATACTGGCATCAACCTCATTGTTTCTATGAATTGTATTATGTGACAAAAAGATCATCAATCCAATGTTTTATCTGCTCTTATCGTCTTGAACTCTGCCTTGTATTTAACTTCTAAGCCGCCATGATTATGTTGTTGTAACTACTCGCACCCTTCATCTATTTGTCTTGTTTCTCTTTTATTTCCTGAAATTGTGCAACTGTTACTTACGACTGTCTTATTTCCAGAATATTGTGAGAAATATGCGAAGCCAGAGGATATAGGGGCAAAACCAGAAGAAAAATCCAGTGATGAAGAGCTGAGTGAAGATGATTACAACTCTGATGATGACCAAGTCGCTGGCAAAGCCGATCCTTGATTAAATGTATGGATGTCTTCCAATTGTCTGTACCTGTACATGAAATTCAGCTCTTTTAAAATGAAAAATTAAATCGCTCAGCAAAACTGAAGGCTGATGGAAAAAATCCTTCCCTTCTCTCTTTATGTCTTTATTTGCCATAAATGTAATTATTCAACTCTGGATCAATGTTTCAGATATTCATTACTGTTGGGAGGGAGGGTCTAAATCAGGTAGCTAATCCTTTGCATGTGCATGAACTTGTCATATTTTCGTGGGACTTGTCTGGTCTCCACTCCACTCATGGATGTCTTTTGGTGGAGAACTTAGCTAATGGTGATCGGAGGGCAACTCTCATCCTCTTCTGTTAAGCTTGGAGAGTTTACTTCCAAATTTGTAACTATAATTTTTTTGAGATTTTTGGGGAGATCCATGGCGGGTATTGAATAACTTGGTTGAATCAAGCTATAAACTCCACCAGTCTAATGGCTCATGCATTTTCTTTCCTGGTCCATAGCTCTAAAGAGACTTCCCGAAAATGCGCGTTCTCTGAATGGACGAAGGATACTAAGCAAAGAATGTGATCATAATATAATGGATCCCTAAGCAACAAGGCCCCTATAGCTCAGTGGTAGAGCGTCAGTCTTGTAAACTGAAGGTCTGTAGTTCGATCCTGCATGGGGGCATGATTTATATTTTTCTTTTTCTTCTTTGTTTGTTTGTTTGTTTGTGGTCCTAAAATAAAACCAAAACATTGAATATTCTCTGTACGATGCTAGCTAGCCCTATCTGTACCCTAACTTGAACAAACTTTGATGATTTCTTCTCGTTCTCCAACTGGAGACAGAAAAGGAAGATAAAAAGGGCATCTAATATATATAATCCAATATTGTAAATATAAGAGGCTAAATGGTAAAAAAAAAACTTTAATTTGAACGAAGGATTTCCCCATAAACTACTTCAATTTAAGAATGTAATCATATGGTTAGTTGAAACAGGACAGGATTCTGTTAAAAGCAATTAGCGGGAAACATCTTTATACACACGCACGCACGCCCGCGCACACACACATAAAAGTAAGATTTTAGACTCCAAACTTGTCCCTATGATCGAATTCAACAGTAGATATCTTCTTCTGCAATAGTTGTTGTACTTGAGTTTGTGAAGTGTCATAATTCATGAATGAATGGATGAAGAAGAGGGGTTTATTTCTTCAAGTAACCTAAAATATGATTTAAAAATAGAAAATTTATCTAAAACCCCAAAATTTCTCGAGATTACATCTACTTTTTTAAGCAATTTGAATACTAAATAATACCTTATTGAAACTCTTATTATCAAATATAATTTGTTGATACCAAAAATAACCGTTTTGGTTGTTGAAATCGGTGTTGACCAGTAATTTTCTCTTTCTACATTAAAACCCAATGACTTTCTTTCTTTTCTCTCAAACCAGGAACTGAAAAATAAAGTTTTGTATTGAAATTGAATTTTCTAAAACTAAAGGGATCAAAAAGTTTTTAATTGAAAAGAAGGACTAATTTAAACTTTTCTTTTCAAATATGAAATTGCCACCTAATTTCTCTGTCTTTTTTACTTTGGTTTTTGGTTTTTAATTATGTCCTTTCTTAACAAATTTGAAGCAATTGGCCACTAATTTGGCCTTATAAGGACTCAATTAAGACAAAAAAAAGTCTAAGGACTAAAATAATAATAAAAATTTCAATGCTTCAATCCATAGTAAAATATAAGAGAGTGAACAATAAATTTAGGTATAACGTCTTAGTGTTTTGTTAGTAGCATTGTTATTTCTATAATTCTTTGCTTAAAAGAAGTCATTGTTATAAAAAAGTTGATGGGAATATTTTACACGTAAAGAAATAAATAAATTTAAGGTCAGAACATATTCTCTATACGATTTTAGCCATATCTGTACCTTAACTTGAACAAACGTTGATAAGAAAAAATCACAAAATTCCGATGTAAAAAGATAAAGTTGTCAGTCAACACTAATTTCTACCACCAAAACAATAGTTTTTGGTGTCAATGTGTTTTATTAGATGAGAAAAGTTTTAATGGGGTGTTACTTAACATTCGAATTGCATGAGAAAATAGATCTAACCTTAAAAAGTTTTTGGGTTTTAGATTGGTTTTTTTTTGTTCTTGAACCATTTTTTTTAAAGTTATTTGAATGCATAAATGTGTTTTAGATCTATATGGTGTTTTTAGGTCAAAATATGGTTGAAAGTTGGATTTTTGGTGCAAAACACCCTGACTTTTCAACAATCTTTGATCGACGGAATCTGTGCAACGCTTGTAGCAATTCTTGCATGAAAGCTAATGAAGAAAGGTTACAGAGCTGCCACAATGGAGCTGGCACAATGGGGCTGGTGTAGTGCTCTAATCTATTTGATGAAAACATCACATGGAAAGATTTATAAGAGCTTGGTAAACAGTTTCCAAGCTTCTGTCAAGATTCTCGAACCATTTCCAAGCTTTTGTCCATATTCTTAAAGGCAAGAATCATTTTAAAAAGGGGAAATTGTTACCACTTTTTAATAAAATAAGGATGGAGATTTAAGCATGTGCATAATATGAAAAACATGTGAAGATAATCGTTGTAACAAACTGGCTAATTTGATCATATATAATTAGTTAGCTACTAGGTAGTTAGCTGTCAAGGCAATTAACAGTTAGTAGTTAGAATAAAATAGTTAAGACGATTGTAATTGGAGGGAAAACACTAGAATATAAGCTGGTGTATCACAAACGTAAGGGTAAGAAATAACAATAACAAATTCAATCATTCTTCTCTTCTTTAACTTTCTGCTATTTTTTTTCCTAATCCCGTAACTCTTCTCTTGCTAAGCTGACAGCTTAACATTCATGATTTTCGGACAGCTCTCGCTTGCATTTACCTTAAAATTTTATTAGCTTATTTTTGGACAACTCTCGCTTGCATCATTTAAACCTTCTTAATTGTTTTTGCTAAATATCTCACCCTATGAATAGTCGGCGAGGAGTGGATTGAGACACAAGGATTGTTAACACATGCAATCATCAAGAACAAGAGGAGCAGAAGGTGTTAATGGAGTTTTAAAGTTTGAACTTGAGTGGAATTACATTCCTCAACTGCCCCCTATAAGTATTGCGCCCCCTCAACTTGAAGACAACCTAAGAGCACAACAAGTATGTGAAAAGGATAAACAAACACAAACTTTTCTTTTTTTCTAGTGTTTTGTAGCTGTTTAACGGACAAAAGCTTAAATAATCTTCCCTTTTTAATGGGAGCACAATTATTTGGTTTGCTTTCTCATTCTCCAATCTCTTTGCAACCTATACGGGCCATGGGGGAGAAAATTATCACCATCCTAAGTTTGATCTCAACCCTTAACATTGAGTGATAATTGTCTACTTTTGAGTAGCATGTCTAAACCCACTAGACAATAGTGCAGAATATCTTGTGTTGTTTTATTTGGACTCGATAAATTTGAATTCATAAATGTTAGCTTACAAGCTTAACCAAAAAAAAAAAAAAAACTCTCACAGCTTTCTCCTGATGTAACCTTAAAGATCGCATATTGCAGGAGCACGTGGTGCCTCAAAAAGTAATTGAAAATACCTTTTCAAATATGTTTAAATTAACAAAAAAAATATTAAACTTATTATGTTTTAATGATTTTGATACTGTCATAAAAACATTCACATTTTTATTTTCTATTAAAAACAGAAATGTATCATATTCTCACAGCTAGTATTGGAAGAATTGGCTGGCACTACAACATAAATGCATCGAGAAGCACCCAATTCTGACCAAATCAAATCTATGGATTTCAAAAAAAAAAATTCCATATCTACAAACTTAGATGTTGAAGCAATAGATATGGTCCACAACCCAATTCAATTCTTAACAAGTACATTAAATATTTTTTAGTACGTTTATTTTTTGGTTTTAAAAATGTTTTTTTAAAAAAATTAAAATTTTTAATGTTTTTTCTTTACTTTAAATTAATTTTTTGGTATTTTTATATCGTTTTAATGTGTTAATGTCAAAAATATTTGTTAAGCAATAAAAAAATATATTATTTTGATGAATTTCCGAACTAAAAACACTTTGAAAAATAATTACAACCATACTTCCGAACACCCCTTTAATATAGTAAATGGGTGGATTTTTCTTGGCTACAAGTATAAATATTAAAACTTTAGGTTATAATCAAGATCGAAGAACAAGGCAACCTTTGAAATGTAGAGATGTAGATGTCTCACAGGAGCTTGACATTTTCTTTTTGAGCTGGAGGGAGTCAGATTGGATTAAAAGCAATCAATTTTTGAGTTAGATTAGCTTAAAAAGAATTTACCAGGACCGAAGCCTATCCAATCATGGCCGAATGTGCTTGTAGGTTTTTAAAAATTTCTTTAAAATCCAAAATTGACGCCATATCCAAGACTTGGAAGTGAATACAACTTAAATGATACAAGAGCCCACCAATCACCCAGACCAAGAATTTAAGTATTAACACAGTAGCCCATCTCTTGTTTCGGGCCTAGTGTGTGTATTCCACTAGATTTTTGATTCAAGAGAACAGGTTTACTGGACCAGAGAGAGCCCATGTTTCAAACGATGACAGGCTCTTACAGACTGTCTTAACCAAACTAACTCCCTATTGGACAGGACAGAACAAAACAAAAGCATAATTATTAGATTATTAGACTTTGAAATGTAATTGAAAATCTTTTACTATTTCCTTACAAATCTGTGGGGTTGGAGGCAGGTTGTGACACGCAAGGCGTTGAATGATGAAGTTGTCTTTTCGAAATGAAGGGTGTATTAGTTAGAAGAATTTATCGTTTAGTATTCTATTCACTAAAAAATCTATAATTTAGAAGAATCTAGAAAAAAAAATTAGTTGTCATTCCTAGTCCACTCTACTTAAAGCTTAAGCTGTCTGTCATTTCATTTTTGTTCGATTTAGGTTTCGTTTAAAAAAAAAAACATAACAAATCCTCTGTTTTCTTTTCATCAGATCATCAAAAAAACATCTAGGTAAATCTATCTCCCCCTTTTCTCACATTAGTTTCTATTTTATATGCTTATTATTTTTATTAGTTATTATATTTACTTTTGAAGTTTTTCTGTCCATATTTTGAATTATCCTTTTATCTATAAGAACCCTGCCAGTGTGCGCGAGCGCTTCTGTTTTTGGTTTAAGGGTTTTAGGTTCCTTTTAGTGGGTTTGGCCATCTGGGTAGTTATTACTCCGTCAATCTTTGACTCTCTTAATGGGTTTTAATAGATTTGATCATTAACTAATAGATTCATTATAGTAGTTTATATAGGGACTTTTCTTGTCAGTTTTTAAATGGCTAGATTGATTCTTCCATGCAAAAGTTCCTGTCTTGCAAAGACCAGTCTCTTGGGTTTGATCTCCTCTGCTCCTGTGATTACTCTCATCCTATTTTCTCGTTGATTTTTATATGCATACATGTTTTTATTTGTTGGTGTTAATTATTTAATGGATAGTTTTGATTGGTTGTTGGGACTCTCTTATGTTGTGTTGCAATGAATTATTGGCACCCAGAAGGAGCATGAAGGCTATTGATTTCTGTTGCTATAATTTGCACTAGCTTTATTAACGGGGCTACATCCTTAAAAGAATTTGCTTCCACCAGTATGGTGTTACCTGTGTTGTTTTAAGTTCATTGTTCTATATGATTTTGAGATTTAGCTTCTTGGGTGGTTACTTTCTCGTTTACTCATTTATTCTTGTTTTGAACATTGTTGGTGATCATGTAGTAGATTTTTTGTTGTTTGTTTATGTATCTTTTAATCCATTCATTTATGTCCTGCAGCTTCGAGCTACCGGTAGACCTAGTTGCTTTCAGAGTTCAGTGAGAAATATCTCGAAATACAGAGGATTCCTCAGTTCAGAGGTATGCATAATTTTTCCACATGTGACCTTGAAAATCTGAACGCAAGTTTTTCTCTGATTATTTTGGCTTCAAGTCATCGTTGTATTCCAAGTTCTGCCAATTGTCCTGACAAAATTGTTATCTAGGTTGCCTTTCGAAGGAAGAACCGGTTTTCGTACCCAGCATTATATGTAAGTTATAATTCCTTGGTTTCATCATGTCTGTCTAATACATCTTGCCAGAGCATGCGCACACCATATCCACACACGCTGCACACACATTCACTCATGCACCTGATAAAGTGTCATGGAAAATTGTGTATTTTTTCCGTGATTGATTTGTTTTGCTTGGTGTTTCATGCATGTATTTGACCTTATTGTGCATTCCTTGACATATTTTCAGAGAGATAAGCAAGACAGAAGGAGACTAATTTGTGCAGTCGCCACAGAACCATTACCCAAGCAAGTTGAAGAATCCAAAATGGACTCACCAAAAGAAATCTTTCTCAAGGATTACAAGTTGCCTGACTACTACTTTGATTCGGTATGCAAAAACTTAGTCGAGTTTAGAATATAGACATCTAGGACTCTGATTTTCTTTCTTTGGCTTTCACTTATCCTCATGTACTTGTATCCTTATCTTAGGTGGATTTGACATTTTTGCTGGGTGATGAGAAAACAATTGTTAGTTCGAAAATAACTGTTTTACCCAGAGTTGAAGGTAACTATTAAGGCCATTCTTTGCTTTCATAGAATTTGATCAGACATCTGTAGGAAATTTGCAAATGTTGTTCTTACAATGGCAGTTCATGCCATAGCACTGGCTAATCGAACACTATTGTTGAATAGGTTCTTCTTCTCCGCTAGTTTTGGATGGAGCAGACCTGAAGCTGCTTTCAGTTAAAGTCAATGGCGAGGAACTGAAGGTATGTATATTTCACTCTTCCAGATGTTGGCTTAGCTTGTGGATTTTTCCACTTAACTATATTGGAAAGCTTTTTTGCTTTTTCGATCCTGATATTTGTCTACACTCTTTCCTATAGGAGGTTTTGATAATGTTATACCTTTTCCTTTTTTTGCATTTTATTAGTCCAAGGATGCTCACACCCAGTTAGAACATTTGCCATTTTGTGATGTTTGGCACTTTATTCCTTTTCTTTCCTCATCTCTCTCTCTGTTTTTTTTTTCTCTTCTTTCTCTCCTTTCTTTTTTTGGGGCGGGGAGGGTTTAAGATAATTTGGTGATGATTTAACACAACTCTTTTTTTGCGCTTTTCTTTTCTCTAGAATGGAGATTATCATTTGGAATCACGCCATTTAACAATCCTATCACCACCTTCTGGTAAATTTACGTTGGAAATTGTTACTGAGATATATCCCCAGAAGAACACATCATTGGAGGTACAACATATTTTCTCTCGTCCTTTTCACAGATGCTTCTTGTGACTGTTTGCTAGATTTGAAGTTGCACTATCCTTTTTTTCTCTTTAGGGACTTTACAAGTCATCTGGGAATTTCTGCACTCAATGTGAAGCAGAGGGTTTCCGCAAAATTACATATTATCAGGTTAATTCATAGAACCATTTAGTTCTATTGATTCATTCTGCTAAATACAACTTTAAAATATTTTATATTAATATGTTAACAGGATCGCCCTGATATAATGGCAAAATACACTGTCCGGATTGAAGCTGATAAATCTTTGTACCCAGTATTGCTATCTAATGGAAATCTCTTGGAACAAGGAGACCTTGAGGTGAATTTACCTGTTATGTAGAATAGCCTCCCCCATCCACAAAATAAATAAATAAATAAAAAATTAATCACCATCGAATGTCTGCTTCTCTGGTTCTGTTGCAGGGTGGTAAGCATTATGTTCTATGGGAGGATCCCTTCAAGAAACCTTGCTATTTGTTTGCATTGGTTGCTGGACAGCTGGAGAGCAGAGATGACATGTTTGTTACCCGTTCTGGTCGAAATGTGTCACTAAGAATTTGGACCCCTGCACAAGATGTACCCAAGACAGCACATGCCATGTATTCACTTAAAGCAGCAATGAAATGGGATGAGGATGTTAGTATCTTCCCATCTAACCCATTATTTAAAAATAACATCAAACCTAACTTTTGGGTTTTAGTGTTAAGAGTCTTACCATTTTATCATGCAACTCTGCAAACAGGTTTTTGGTCTTGAATATGACCTAGATCTCTTTAACATTGTTGCTGTCCCTGATTTTAACATGTAAGTTGTTTAGTAAAACGTGCTCATATAATAGCCCTTTATCTTGTTTAATCTGTATAATGGTGACAAATACTGTTAGTTTCATGCACTTAAGCACTCACACTACCTTGTTTCTGATTGATTGTCAGGGGAGCCATGGAGAACAAAAGTTTGAATGTATGTCATCTAACATTCCCGAGTTCATCATCATTTATATTTTTTTTATTTTATCTTCTTATTAACACCAAAAATTAATTGATCTTATCTATATGGATTTCCTTTTGGCAGATTTTCAATTCCAAGCTTGTTTTGGCATCCCCAGAAACCGCTTCAGATGCAGATTATGCTGCTATTCTTGGGGTTATTGGCCATGAGGTTTGTTATGATGTAACAGAAGGAGCATATTTTTTCAAAACCTTTTGTATGATTCCGAGGAATGTATTGTTTTGACTTGAATTTTGTCTTGTTTCTATCTGCAGTATTTCCACAACTGGACAGGCAACAGGTTGGCTTAAAGTCCTCCCATTTTTTATCCTGTTTTTATGCCAGTGTTATTGCATTCTATTTTTATATGCAGAGAAATAAGATCTGTGTTGTTGCAGTATGTTTGTAGTGGATTTGTTGTTCTAGTGGTCATGGAGATGAATGTATTTTTTATTGCTTTTGTTTTATTGTGAATTACTGTATGTAATGAAACTTTAATTAAGTGATATCTGAATAAATGCAGGGTGACTTGTCGTGACTGGTTCCAGCTCAGTTTAAAGGAAGGTCTAACTGTATTTCGTGATCAGGTAGAACTCTTTTGTTTCCTATATAACGAGTGGCAATTTCATAGTCACATTAGTACCTTCTTTATTTATTCTTGAAAATCTTTCAACATTGCTAGGAGTTTTCATCTGATATGGGAAGCCGCACTGTGAAGAGGATCTATGATGTTTCAAAGCTTCGAATTTCTCAGTTCCCAGAGGTTCTTTCTTGTCCCTTTTCACAATTTATGAAGTGATGTCTTAAGTATTAATCTTCAGGTGTTTAAATTACTTTCACAATTATAAGTTGATGCATGAGTATGCTTTCTCTATAATTTCACATGGATTCTGATACAACATACTATATGCAATCACTAACAAAGCTATTTTGTAATCATTCAGGATGCCGGTCCTATGGCTCATCCTGTGCGACCACATTCATATATCAAGGTATGGAATCTACTTATTTATCAAAGACCTTTTCTGTTAAACTATCTACTTGCTTTAAACTTAATTTTTAGATGTGTACTGTATTCAATGTCGCTGCCTCTTTATCCACAGATGGACAACTTCTACACAGGTTAGTTTCTGGTCTGTATGACTTATTCAGTCAAAGCTTCATGAAACACTTTGCTTTCAAGTGGTTTGGAATTTGGTCTTTTAACTTTTTTGATATTTGGCTGTCTTTTGCAATGACGTTGGGTTCATTCTGATACGGGACTTTTCACCGCCAAAAATTTGCAGTGACGGTATGGTTTGGAAATTTGTGGTTGCATCTTTTAATTTTGTTCAGTTTTCCTCCTTTCGCGAGGCCAGTTACCTAATTGTTCATCTTTTGGGTTTTCTTTCTTGTTTTTCTTCGTTGCAGGTGTATGAAAAGGTATGAAAGCATTCTCATCTTGTGTATATGTGTGCATGTGTGTGGATAAGGACCACTGTTGATGCATCAAATTCTTATTTTTGTGTATCAGGGAGCGGAAGTTGTCAGGATGTACAAAACTTTATTAGGGAGTCAAGGTTTCAGAAAGGTAGAAAATGATCCAAACTGATTCTTGTGTGATAATCAGCTATACCATAAAAGTGTGCATCCTGGAAAATTTAACCACAATTGTTTTTCGTATTTCAGGGCATGGATCTTTATTTTAAAAGACATGATGGTCAAGCTGTGACATGTGAAGATTTTTTTGCTGCCATGCGAGATGCAAATGATGCAGATTTTGCGAATTTCTTACAATGGTATAGACCTGTCTTTTATTTTCTTCGAATTACCCTCTGTTTTTTTATGCTTACCTTGGAATGTAATAAAATTACAGGTACTCCCAAGCTGGTACACCTCTGGTGAAAGTTACTTCATCTTATGATGCTGAAGCTCATACTTTCACCTTAAAGTTCAGGTATTCATGCTAACTTCCTTGCGAGAGGCATAATCTTCCTTTATTAGTCTTGTGGTATGACTGACAACTCGGAATCTGGATATTCCACAGTCAAGAAGTACCACCAACGCCAGGGCAACCAGTTAAAGAACCCATGTTCATTCCTGTGGTGTTAGGGCTGCTCGACACAAGTGGCAAGGACATGCCACTCTCGTCTGTGTATCATGATGGAGCATTGAAGTCTATTGCATGTGGCAGTCAAGCAGCCTATAGTACAATTCTTAGAGTAACCAAGGTGAGAGCACACCGGTGAACCCATGCTTGCTTTATCTTTGCATGTTTTAGTTTCTCCTTGGATATCTTGTTAACTGCAGGTGCTTTCCAAAGTCCTATTTTTGATTGTTTTGCCAGATTTTTAGTTAAGCATAAAAATGGTATTTTCAGATTTTTCTTGGTTGGATATGTGTTACTAGTTATTCATATGAATTAGTGGTGTTCCTGGATCTACTATAAAGATGTTAGTAGTTGTGGTTGATGTTAGTTACTAGTTATATGATGCTTTTATTGTGATTTTTATTTATTGAGATTAAAAAGAAAGGAATTTATATCATGCATCACTTTTATTAATTAGAAGTGAATTTACTGCTGATGCTGCACAGAAAGAGGAGGAATTTGTTTTCTCTGATATACTTGAGCGGCCAGTACCTTCTCTATTGCGGGGTTTCAGCGCTCCAATCCGTCTTGAATCTGATCTCTCTGACAGTGATCTGTTTTTCCTCCTTGCTCATGATTCAGATGAATTCAACCGGTTTGTCTATCTCTAAGCATTTGTACCATTTTTCTTAATTTAAAGTGACTGATGGAAAGGTATTTTATACTCTTTTTTTTTATTTTTTTATTTTTCAGATGGGAGGCTGGGCAAGTCTTGGCTAGAAAACTGATGCTCAGTTTAGTCGCCGATTTCCAACTAGGGAAACCATTGGTTCTGAACCCAAAGTTTGTGCAAGGGCTAAGTAGCATCCTTAGTGACTCGAACTTGGATAAGGTATGGCCAGTGTTTTTTCCTCATCTTCCTCCTCTTGTTTGTGGGGAGGGAGGAGGTAGAAGATTCTTGCACCAGAGTAGATAGAAGATGTAATGCACTAATGAGGCTTAATCTTTTTGTTATCCAGGAATTTATTGCAAAGGCAATAACACTACCAGGTGAAGGAGAAATAATGGACATGATGGAAGTTGCAGATCCTGATGCTGTTCATGCTGTTCGATCTTTCATCAGGAAGCAGCTTGCATCTGAACTGAAAGCAGAGTTTTTACGCACAGTACGGCCAGTCACCCTGGGTTTACTTTATTTGTACTTAATGTCTCCACTTCTTGATTAATCACTTTGGGTGAATGAATTTGTCATACTTCACAGGTCGAAAACAATAGGAGCTCAGAAGAGTATGTGTTTAACCATCCTAACATGGCTAGGCGTGCTCTAAAGAATATTGCCCTTGGTCTGTGTTTCTTGTCTTGGTCTTGTGTTTCTTGGCATCATGGTATTTAAAGTTTCTAGATTATAGTAACTAATTTAAGTAGTTACACCTGTCTTTTCCACCATCTGCAGCATATCTTGCATCACTTGAAGACCAGGAGTTAACTGAGCTTGCATTGCATGAGTACAAAACTGCCACAAATATGACCGATCAATTTGCAGCTTTGGCAGCCATAGCCCAAAATCCTGGGAAAACTTGTGATGAAGTACTTGCTGACTTCTACACCAAGTGGCAGGATGAATTTTTGGTGAGTCTTTTGCTGAGAGCAATTCATTTTACTTGTTTTGTGGTGCCCTGTTTCACCGAGGACAAGTATATTTGGAAAACAATGACTTCCATGAGGCTATTATATCATTGGAAGCCATTTCGAGGAACAGAGCATTGAAGTAATTTTGTTATCTCTTGTTGGATAACATGTTCTCTCTTTCTGATAGGTTGTCAATAAATGGTTTGCCCTTCAAGCCATGTCTGATGTTCCTGGTAATGTTGAGAATGTTCGGAACCTCTTGAATCATCCAGCATTTGATCTGCGCAATCCAAACAAGGTATGCAATCATCAATATCTGTTTATGTTTGTTTGTGTGCGCACCTTCATGCGTCAATTTCGAAGTTTTGATTGAAATTGAACCCTTTGTGTGATATGCAGGTATACTCACTCATTGGAGGATTCTGCAGCTCACGCGTGAATTTCCATGCAAAGGACGGGTCAGGCTACAAGTTCTTGGGGGAGATTGTGGTGCAACTGGACAAAATTAATCCTCAGGTTTGTTTCTATATTACATCTCACTATGCACATGGGATTGATCATCTGTAGTTGCTTGTTCAATAACCTCTGTGGATTCCAGGTGGCATCCCGCATGGTATCAGCCTTCTCAAGATGGAAACGCTATGATGAAACCCGGCAAAACCTTGCCAAGGTAAGTAGCTGGTGCCATTTTTTCTGTGGAATAGCCATCCAAAAGCATTGATGTTGCATACATCAGATTTACCTTTGAGATTTGTTGTTGGCTGGCATGTTAATTTGTATCCAAATTGGCACGGTTTAATGCAGGCACAGCTGGAGATGATCGTGTCTGCCAATGGACTGTCAGAGAACGTATTTGAGATCGCCTCAAAAAGTTTAGCTGCTTAAATGCCTAAAATTTGCAGGTTGCAGTTGTTTGTCATCGGTGCTTGCGACGGTGATGTGGGACAATAAGTGTGTTTGGCACATTTGCAAGATCACCATGATAAGCATGCTGTCCTCATGATGTCTCTTCCATGGAAGAGACAGGATTCTGTAACTTTCAATACATCTTTACATGGAATATTTCGCAAAATAATACCCTGATGATGCTTTTTTCTTCTTGGTTGGGTGAACTAGAATGTTACTCTACTGTCTGTAGCACTAGCATATATCTAGCTAGGGATTAGTCGAGATATTAGCATGGAATATTTCGAGTACCAACCTCCGAGACACTTGCTTCATCTACCACGTGTCCAATAATAACGAATCTAAACCTGGACCTAATCAGATTTACTAGCATCTTCATTCTTAAACACGTATCTAACCCGAGGAGGAAGACTTGTGAAAGGAAAGGCGTCATGTGGCCAAGCTTATCGTCTAATACATGCTTAACCTTTTACTCGTCTTTTATTTGCCTACAATAGTAAGCATGCATAAATAAACCGCACAAGAGGCAAGAGGGATTTGCTCATGGATAATGCGGTCCTAGGGTTCAACGTTCAACTCTCAATGTTGTTTATAACAGTTCTATTCCTGTGCGAATACTAGAAAACTTATTTTCATGTGAAAGCATTAATGTTCTTGTTAAAATTCGATCTTAGAGGGATTTAGTCTTGAAGTGTAAGAAATTATTTTAGAATAACTTAATCGATATTCCTCGAGGTGTCTCATTTCTCATGTAATTTATTGGATAAGTGGAATCCATGATCTGATGATTTTTTTCTTCTTATGGTGAAATGGGTAAATCTTTTTGGTCAAAATAAGATTACTAGATCTTCTTGTCATATTCATATGCCATGATGTTCCACCGTGCCATTCTTGACCGTTGTTGAAGATGAACTACAGATTATAGGTCAATGCACTTCATTACTATGGTTAGGATTTACACAATTTAATTTACCATGGATCTTATTGGGAGCCCCTGCTTTATTACTTAGGCACATGCAAGGTGTGGGCCCTTTGACATGTATCAACTGTTTAACCCGCCACGTAAGGGCTGAAAACCTAGCAAGTTTCCTGGCAAAATTGATGGCGTCTTGAGCCCGAATTAGATCTCGCTGTTTGCTCCAGCTATAATAGGAAAAGGGCTCACAGACCTCTCTTTGGTGAGCTGTGACCACTTTAGAAATTCTTCGAAGGCCACAGGGGTTTGTAGTTATCCCTTGTATAACTGTGCTGGTTGTTGGAAAGTAGATGGGCAAGACGAGGAAATTTTTAATAACCTTAGTCCCCCATTCCAACTCTTTGTTGAATCACTAATGGAATTAAACCATAGAGGAAATTGGCTCATAGAGGGAATATTTATATATTTTTTTTGTATATATATTCTGACTTCAGTAAACCTGATTCTAGCTCAATCAAATCTCAACAGTGAAAGTATATGTATTTGCAATATTATTAGTTGTTATTTTTTTATTTTATTTCTATGGCTAAATAATATCTTCTCACGTCATGATTACGGAATTATGATGATCTAATCATTGGAACCTTTAACCCCTTAATTAATCATCTTCTGTATCTATGTAGACATGCAATGTATATCTCTAGAAATTAGATGAGTTTTGGGGGGACATGAGGGTAAAAGTAAACAACCGATCCTTTTCCTCTTTGGTCAAACAGTTTCAATATATATATCAAGCCTCGTTTTACCCAGAATCTGGAGGGGAAGAACACGACGTAATTCTCAACGTTCATAAATGCATGAACATCAAAAAAATAAGCTCTTTAACCCACCCTCTTTTCTTTTTGCACCATCTAAGGAAACAGAGAAGGAAAGGAGCAAAAAGGTTAAAAGGAGAGAGTGAGACACTACAAGAACAAGTGATGATTTTACCTTGTTTTGACCCTATGGGTTGACATATGGATGCAATGATGGGAAACGACAATCTCTGGTTTGATAAAATCGTAAATGAACCACCAGATCGAAAGGGCATTGATCATCTGATCATCATTGCCTCGAAGATTATGTATGTGGTGCAGCAAAGTATCACAGCATACCCTAATTTTCTTGGATCGAACTGTTCTAAACTATGATCACATGACCTTTTAACTTGATTAAGCACATACCAAGATGGGTTACAAAGAAAATCCTAGCTACTAGAGGCTTGTTGTGTCACCTCTTAGATGCACTAATCATCTTGCTTTCCTTCCTTGAAGGGAATCAATCTTTCACCACTTGCATAAAGATCATGTAGGGGGCAATGACTTTCCTCGCATACAAAACCCTAAGAATCTAGGGCTTTAATGTGTGAAATATCCACGTGAGTGCTGCATATTGTTGTGGACCCTAAAACTAAAAGCTTTAGATGATTAGGCTTTTCTTACCTAAGTAGAAGACTTTTGCCTGTAAAAGGGAAGAACAATTACAAATAACAAGCAACAAAATAACTACTCATTGCCCTACAATGCGAAATCTAGTATACCAGGTATTTGTATTAGTCGTTAATTTTTTGGACTATACAAGGCCAATCATTACTAGCTAGGCCAATATGCTTGTATTGTTCTAGTCGTTTTTTTTTGTTTTTAGTCTAATGGTCCTTTTAATTTTTCCATCCTTGATTGGTGGCGCGGCTATGGCAAAATGATTGGGGGGCAATATAAAACTTGAAAGGGTAACAATAAAATAAAATAAGAGAAATAGGGCCACATGTGTAATTAGAAAACTTCTTAGAAGGGTCTAATTGAAAGAACCTTGAGTAGAAGGATTAGATTGTACGGGCCTAATTATATAATATCACTTATCAAAACAACACTATAAGGGGTGGGGAGCTTGGCCCCTTCACTTCAAGCGCTTGGGGAGGGGGAGGGGGAGGGGGAGAGGGAGGGAGAGGGAGGCTTTTTTAAGGCATCGACTTTTCACATTAGAATAAAGGAGTTTGGTGGATGGATATTAATGACCAACTGTAGTGAAAGTGATTAGGTGTCTGTTAGGTAGGTTGTTAAAATTAATAAATCTCATGTGCAACTCTCCGGCCTAATTCTATCACCTTCATTCTTCCAAGTAAAATGTTGATGATTGAAAAAGCTCTTTCCCATGCATGATGAAGTAATATATATAGGAGTTTTATCTATAAATGCCAATGCTTTTAACACTATTAGATTTTACCAGATAAATAGCACTAGCTATTCTAGGTAAATCAAATTTTGTTAACGTAGAGAAATATCTTGAAATTGCTACTTTTTTTTGGTAGATATTTTTTTTTAATTGTGTCGGAATTGATCCGGTATAACTTAGTCATCTTAACGGTTCTAAATACAACTCGGATAACAGGTAAAAATATAGTTTAACACAAAATAAATATTTAACATGAGATTTTTTAATAAACATTGAGTTGAAAACATATTATATTGATTAAGGTTAACCCGTGTTAACCTATTAATCTGCATACTAAGTCATAAGATCGTGATAATCTCATGTAAAGCAAATCAAAATAAATTACAAAGTTTAATTCCTAATAAACTCAATGTTGAATATAAAACTAAAAAGAATTAAAAGAAAAACCTTAAAAATAACCCAAAATCAACTCGAGTTAGCCTATCAAACCCGCAACCCGAGTCATGAGATCACGATAACTTAATAGATAACAAATCAAAATAAATTATTAAGCTCAATTTTCAATGAACTCGGTGTTGAAAGATGAAACTGAAAAATAAATTATATCCAATATTGAATGATGAGATTGAAAAAAACATAAAAAAATAAAAAAAATAACCTAAGCCAGCTTAAGCTAATATGTCCAATTCACAACTTGAGTCGTGAGACCAGGAAAACTGCTTAAAAAGTAAATTGAAACAAATTATGAAGGCTAATTCCAAAATCAATTCAATGTTGAAGAATGAAGTTGAAAAAAATAAATTAAAAATGAACACAAAAAACAACCCGAGTCAACCTAGGTTAACCCGTTAAACTCATGATCCGAGTTGTGAGATTGTGATAACCTAATAGAAAACAAACCAAGAAATTGACCTGTGACAACCCAAATTGCCCTGCCAAAACTGCAATTCGGATCATGAGATAACCTAATATAAAGCAAATTAAAACAAATAATGAAGCATAATTTCCAATCAATCTATTTTCGAACAATGAAATTGAATCCAATATAAAAAAAAGAGATAAAAAATGACTTGAGTCAATGAAGGTTAACTTACAAAACTTGTGATCATAATCATGAGATCAAGATAATATAATAGAAATTAAACCGAAATAAATTATGAAACTCAATTCCTAATCAATCTAATGTTAAATGATGAAATTAAAACAAAACACTAATTAAAAAGAAAAAAACCAAGTTAATTGGGTTAACCCACTAAACCCATAACATAAATCATGAAATTAAAATAATTACATAACAAACAAACCATAAAAATTCATAAAGCTAAATGTATTACGTAATATACTAAAAGGGCTCAGTGTCTTTGTTACTGTTTACATAGATACAAAGCATTGTGGATTGGAGCAGTGTAATGACAGCCCCAACTCTTGACACAAAGAGTTGTAAGGGCAGCGGGGGAGGGGTGAGGTTGTCTTTTCACTGTGGTGCCTTTGGCATTGAAGGGCTGGTTGGGGAGAAAATGGTCAACACAAGTTTTGGTGGGGCTACAGGCCATGGGGAGCGGGCACCTAGCGCTGGCGCTGCCCACGCAAGGACAGCGGGCGCTTAGGCTACTCGGCCCTTGCGCGGGGCAGACCCGAGCGTCACCTGGTGCATGGGTGGCTCCACTGCGCGGTGCAGACCCCAGCACCACAAGGCGCTTGGGTCTTGGCAAAAGGCCCAATTTGCTATAACAGCCTCAGTGCCACGTGGCGCTTGGGGGGCTCCAATGTGAGGGCCAGACCCAAGCACCACCTGACGCTTGAATCTTGGCAAAATACCCGATTGTCTATGGCAGCCTTAGTGCCACGTGACGCTTCCCATTGTTACTATAATATTATTACTTATAATAAAAATAGTATTATTTATACCACAACTGATAATATTTTTAATATTCATACTGTTAATTATAAATAAAATAATAATATTTATAGCACAAATAAAACTATTTTTTATACGAATATTTTAAATTTTAATCACAATAATAATATTTTTAACGCAAATACTATTCATTATACAAATAAAACTATTTTTGATATTAATACTTTTAATTATAATAAAAATTAAATATTTATAACACAAATAATACTATTTTTGATAGTAATACTTTAAATTATAGTAAAAATTAAAATATTTAAAATCCTTCATCAACACCCAATAGAATTGGGTCACGCGAGACCCATTGAGTTGGGTATATGATGCCGGACTCAAGATAATCGGTCCTGCCTCAGACGCAAGATAATTGGTCCCTTTGCCATAACTCATTTGCCACGTGGCGCTTTAGCACACCCGAGCGCCACCTAGCGCTTGGGCGGCTCCAATACGAGGGAGGGGCAGACCCAAGCGCCACCTGGCGCTTGGGTCTCAGTAAACGGCCCGATTGGGGCTAGACTCAGCCACGCCCACCCCCAAGTTGGGTTGGACGCGTCCACGCCCACCCCCAAGTTGGGTCTGGACGCATTTGCGCCCAATCACATGTGTTAATATAATTATGTGTATTATAAATATTATTTTTTCTCTTATAATTCAAAGTGTTTAGATCAAAAATAGTATTATTTGTGTTATAAATATTATTATTTTTATTATAACTTAAAGTATTGATATAAAAATATTATTATGTGTTGTAATCATCCTTGGAATTATTAATATAATTATTTATGTTATAAATATTATTATTTTTATTATAATTAATATTATTAATAAAATAATTAATAAATTTAAAAAAAATTATTATTAATATTAAAAAAAGTTATTTTTTTATATTATAAATTTTTACAGTTTTTATGAAAATAAAAAGTGAGATCACCAAGTAGCACGGCATCCAACTAGTAATGCACTAAATATTGAATAATAAAAATAAAATAAAAATAAAGGTGAAGAAAAATAATACTTATATAATAAATAGTTTTTTCCAAGGTGATGCGCAGGAAAAAAAAAACTATTGATTTTAGTGTTGAATTAATTAATTTTAATTCCAATATCATCTTTTTAAACTCAAGTATAATAATCCAACAAGCATTATTTTTACACCGATATTCCAGACGTTCCCGTGTATATGATATCCTGGCTGTACTAATTGAAAAGATAATCAGAAGAAACACATTGTTAGGTGTGGGGGAGAGAGAGAGAGAGAGAGAGAGAGAGAGAGAGCAGCCGTGCAAGCTAATGGTTTAGAGAGAGAGAGAGAGAGAGAAGCGGGGTAAAGGGGAAGAATTTTGGAAGATGGGACCGTTGAGATGGGATATGTGCGCACGAAAGCTATCTAGAAGTTGATGGCCACACGTGCACTCACTTTGTCAATTATTTATTTAAAACAAATCCTTTCTTTCTTTCTTGGTAATAAGACCATAATTAAAAGCTACCAACTGCGAGATTATTATTAAATCAATCACAAAATTGCTTTTTACACTTTTTTTTATTTATTTTTTTACTTACTATTCGGGTCAATCATAAAATAGTGTCTTTCCCTCTCATTTGACCAACCTACCCCCACTTCTCAATAACAATTACAATCATTCCTTTTTTTCTCACCCAGATCATTTTACCTAGCGTGAACAACGAATCTTTAGATGATTAATTACAGTTAATTGTATCATTTATTTTCAAGGTTCTCTCGGTGTGTATTTGGCATTGATTTTGAATATGATTTCGTTAAAATTTAATTAATATTTTACTGATCTTAAAAATTATTTTTTAAAAAATAAATTTATTTTTAAATAAAAAATATTTTAAAAATAACTTTTACCACACACTTCCCTCCCGAACACCGCTTAAATATTTTTACGAGGTCCATTTTCCATATACTTCCACCGTATCTAGTTTGAAACCATAGAGGATTACGATCAAGAACGAAGATCATGTATCACCGTAGTATCAAATGTCGGAAGAGGAAGCATGGAAGAAAATTGAAGTGGATCCCAAGGATAAAAAGGTAAATGACCGATAATAATTGAGGCGATACAAAAATACTACAAAAAAATTAAAAAAGCATGAAGTCGGAGTCGTCGTCGATAATTACAGAGAGGGAAAGAAAAATTAATTAAGTCTGTGCCGTGTTTGACCTCAAAAGCGTTACTCAAATCACAAAAATACTTCACACAGACTCTCTCTCTCTCTCTCTCTCTCTCTC
>Ga0325410_1001597_pt1 | contig 25091 bp, 20 predicted proteins | sample PopdelMetagenome_16_FD_206182 | JGI IMG/M metagenome (GOLD analysis project Ga0325410, IMG submission 206182) | Populus deltoides microbial communities from Bellville, Georgia, United States - Xylem-PdIQD-R3 | ecosystem: Host-associated > Plants > Phyllosphere > Stem > Wood/Secondary xylem...
CGAGACAAGGCTGGTGCTCGTGCGTTGGCTGGCCAATGCTTCTCTCTGTTTCTGTCTCGTTTGTTTCTCCAGTCGTCCCCTCTTATAGAGCTCGAGAGCTTCAAAGCCAGTCCTGCCTTTGCGGGAATGTTATTCAAATCACGAACGGTATCGTGGGCAGGAAACATGGTCCACGATTGGATCGGATTTGCTGCAGATTTTCCTGTTGAATCGGCTTTCTCCGTGCGAAACGAAAGGGATGATGAACAGTGCTTCCAAAGGGCGACGTTTGTGTCCTTGGGAATGGCTAGTTTTCACTTTGGTCCCTAAACGTTTTAAACTCAACAATTGGGATCTTAATCAGTAATAATTAATTTCTAATTGTGTCTTTGGATTAAATTCAATTGAATCCCTGAGTTATAGTGCCATTTACACAACAATCCTGGATTTCTGAACTATTCAATTTAGTTCTTAAACTTTAATTTTCTAGTAATTTTCCCTTGAATCAGCTCCAAACTTTAGTATTTCTTCAATTAAATCCCTGATTTGTGTTGTTTTAACCCCATTCTCAACTATATTTATTTTTTTAATATTTATTCAAAAATTAGGTTATGATAATAATAAAATGCACATATTATCACAATGAATTTTAAAATCACCACTTGTTCTTGATAGGCTTATATAGGGTTAAGTTAACCTAAACTAAAGAGGATATAACCTGGTCTTAAAATATCTAAATAGGCATTCATACATGTTCAAAATTTAAGATTTATAATAAATATAAATATCAAAGTTATATATATAGTTTTTTTTACCTGCATTACAAAACATATTGTTTTCTTCAGCATTAAAAAAATTATAAAAATATTAGAAAGTAAAGAACTCGATATATACTAGCTAAAACACTTTTAAAATACTTAAATGGTAATATGTTAGATGAAATATTTTTTTAAAAAATAACATTGAGACATTGATAAATTAAATTGTTTAGAGTCAATCATGATAAATACCTCTGTCCCAATCGGTCTCCATCTCTTCTATTTTAAGATAGAAACCAAACTATACCTTACATGCATAATGGCATGCACTGCACTAAACATTGCACTGAAACAGATGGACTATCAATGGAGTGTTCTACGAGATGCAGCAATGACATAATAAGAGTTCATGTTTTATTAACAGAAAGTCTGCTGTTATTCAACCCCAAATCCATACAATTCTAAATGCATCAGTTGCAGAAATGTACCAGGGAAAGATTACAAGACGACTAGAAAAGAGAGAAGGGAAAGGAAGACATAAACGAAGGAAAATTTCAGTACCCTGCAAGAATTTTCATTAATACAATGGTCCTTGCATCAAGAAAGGGCATTGTGGTTGAACGGGCCGAATAGGTATCCTAATGAGCCGCAACAGGCCACCCAATATAGCAGTGTGGCATGCATATATTTGGACTTCTTGATGTAGTCTTCAGAATTATGTCTTCCCCACTATTCATCTGTTACACATCCCTCTGAAGCAGATTGCACGTTCTTGATGTACTGGAATGAATGAGAATCTTCAGTAAATACATTCAAAATGTAGAAAAATATCACTTAGATACACCCTCCATTACCTTGTATAAAACTCCTCGAGTGGCCTTGTATGGAGGTGGAGTCCAATTTTTCTGTCGTTCTTCCAATTCGGAATCCGTTAACTGAACATCTATTCTCCTCTCCCTGACATCAACATTAATGATATCTCCATTTCTAATGAGACCAATTGGACCACCTTCCTGGAAATGATTTTCAAAGACCTCTTAAGAATATGATAAAAACATTTCCTAGGGCTACGCAAAAATAAAAGAACAAAGATGTCTTACAGAAAAGCACTAATTTTCTTATTTTGATCAAACACGTAAAATAACCAAAAATAATAAAATACAAGTGTTCCATAAAAAAAAAAAGATAGAGAAATTGAAGCTCAAGGATTAGAAAAGGGAAGGCACCTGTGCTTCAGGGCATATGTGACCAGCAACAAATCCATGTGAACCTCCTGAAAATCTACCATCAGTCAACAATGCACAGTCCTGCAAATTCAGCAGAAATAACCAAATGAAACCATCACGTTGAAGGCAAGAATGTTAACATTATCAGCAAAGCAAATCAATTAGCTATGGAGAACCTATTTACAGAGAAGACGAATGAAAATGTGTATCTCAAGTCTAAGGAAGTTTGGTCCCGCTAAGATCACTCAAACAAGTGACCAATCAGGCTTTCATGAGATAAGCATGCATATTCTTTTAGTAATATATCATCTTACAATCAGAAAAATCCTGAAGTCGTATGATTCAAGCCAATACTGGCAATTACAAGGCACAACCAAGGTTCATGTAACTGTACCTTTCCAAGCCCTGCTCCCATTATAGCACTTGTTGGTGTTAGCATTTCAGGCATGCCCGGTCCTCCTTTTGGCCCCTCTCCTCTAATAACTACTACTTTTCCCTACGATGCAATGCAACCAAAAATTAGATAAGCAGTTCCAATAGAAAATGTCACCACACATGACCCAACACGAAGTAGAAAACAAGCCCATGAACACTATACCAACAAAAATCATGGATGAAGCTACGACAGCGATAACATTTCAAGAACATATATGATGCCACATAGGAACGTCATACCAAATACAATCTCAAGGTCATATAGTCAGAAAAAAATTGGGAACTTATCATGGTTTGAAGGTGCAACTTTGGGGTGAAAGAACTTCTAAAATAACATGCAACAACAAAGAAATTTGAGAGCATTGGTTAAAATCCAAGCTCTCTTCAGTCATGTTGCGTATCATAAACAATTGAGGTAAAAAGAGCTTTGAAAGAAGAGTCATAATGCTACCTGCTAAAGCCTCAAGCTGTTTTATGATGGGTTTCACTTATGGAACTGCAAGGGAACACATTCATGTTTTTACTTGACAAACATGAATTTTCTATTTGTGACCGGTTTTTACTAAATCAAATGCAAAGGTAATTCCAGTTCAACACATACCCTAAACAAAAATGCAGAATTATGGACTACACATGCAATCAGTCCTATAAAGTACCTGCATCCCTATTGGGGGATCAAACCTTTTTGCATGAAAATATGTAGTAGTTATAAAACACAATGCCAGCTGGCCTGAAGGGAAAAGAATGCATAAACATGCCCAGAATATGATCACCTTAAAACTCATGGGATCCTCAGAGATAGCTGCAATCATAGATTCCTCTCCCTCAAATACAAGTGCAGGACCTGGAGAACAGTGAATGTTTGATTATATTAATGTTTACAGTTGATTCAATCAAGACTCAAATGTTCCGTTGTACATCTGACATCAAGAAATCATAACAAAGTACATAATAGAAACATTACCAGAGAAATATAACCCTTCTTTTCCAGTAATTTTAGCTACAGAACCCTCTGGTGCAAGATTTCCACGTAATATTTGGAGGTGACCTGTTTGCTTAATAGGGTTTTCCAATGATCTTATTATCTCCTGGAAGACAGAAGACAATGGATTGTTAAGTTAATTATTTTGTCCGGAAACACACTGCTTTCTTAACAGAAAAAGAAGGAATAGAAACAAAGAAAACAGCATCCTACCTGCCCCTCCGACAATGGTGGACAATTTTGCACATTTTCAGCCAATGTCTTCCCAGTGACTAAAGAGAAAACAAGTCATGTTAACATTATAACATACAAAACCACCTCCAGAAAAAAATTAAATAGATGCAAAAAATCTCAATATAATCCAAACTTTGTACCAGTCAAACAGTCACCGTCCAGAAAATCATGCTCCAAAAGGTAGCGAAGGACAGCAGGTGTTCCCCCAATCTACCAAACCATTTGTGCACAAGGAAACAAAGTGAAAAGTACAGTAAGCAAATCCAGTTCAGCAAACTCTACATACATGTCACGTTCAACAAATATTGCAAGGCATAGTGTTACATTGATTATCTTAGAATAATTCAAATGGCCATGCAAGAAAAATTCAGACCTTATGCACATCCTCCATAACATATTTGCCACTAGGTTTCAGATCTGCAAGGAATGGAACCTCATCACTGACCTTCTGAAAATCATCGAGGGTTAGCTCCAACCCAACAGACCTGCCAATATCTCATGAGCCATCTCCATAAAATGCAATTATTGTTGATATATGAGAGAACGCTACTAACCTTGCAATTGCAATTAAGTGTAACACGGCATTAGTAGAGCCGCCTAATGCCATGACAATGACCATTGCATTACGTAGTGACTTGCGAGTGATAATGTCTCGTGGTTTCAAGTCCATCTTTAATAGTTCTAGCAGGTATTTTCCAGCTAAACGGCACTCATCCAACTTCAATTGGTTTTCAGCAGGTATTGAAGAGCTGTGAGGAAAAAACAAATCAGAGGAAAAGAAATTTCTTACACACACCAATTCAAGTGATACTGCAGGGCAACATTTCTACCTGTAGGGAAGAGACATTCCCAAGGCTTCAATAGCAGAAGCCATTGTGTTAGCTGTATACATTCCACCACATGCCCCTGCTCCAGGGCATGAATTATGAACTACATTTCTTCTTTCATCATCACTAATAGATCCACTTACATACTCTCCATAAACCTGGTAGGAGAAAAAAAACGAAAAAAACAAAAAACAAAAGAGAGGGAGAGGGCAACAAAAATATGAAACAAAAAAAATAATTAATTTTCGATTTTTAACATGAAATGTTCATGTTTTGGCTATGCTCATTGCTTCAAAAGAAAATTTTTATCAAAAAAATAAAAATAAAAATTGAGGAATCCAAAGTTATGATTCAATTGCAGGGTTGCAGATAGCATCGCAATCTCAGACATGAAAAGCAATGCTTCCAAGCATGATTACATTCTCATTTGAAACACTTCTTCCCCAACTATGAAGCATTGAATACCATAATTTATAACAGACATAAGCCTAAAGCATTCTATTAGATAGCATAGCAATCTCGGACATGAAGCATATGCTTCCAAGCATGATTACATTCTCATTTGAAACACTTCTTCCCCAACTATGAAGCATTGAATACCATAATTTTTAACTGACATAAGCCTAAAGCATTCTGTTAATGTAATGGGAAAAGGATACGATTAGCTTATTTGCCAACCATGCCACAGGCTTTTTTTTCCGCATAATTAAGACAAAAAATAAAAAAGAGACTAGATAAATGAACATTGAAACCTGTCACAAAATAAATCAGATGTAACAATATCAAAACAGCGAAGTTGTTTGCTTACCTGAAATGCAGATACTATATCATAAGTATGACCGTTGAAATGACCAGGCTGCAAAAGGTAAGGTGTACAATCACTTAAGTTGACAGCAAAAATCATTGAACAGATACATATCCAAAGATTTTTAAACGAGGTTTGCATCATTGAAAAAATCCTGGCTCAAAGTATAATTCTTAAATGGTTTCAAAAGCATGCCAGCACTTTCTGGTGGCCCACAAAAAAGAAAGAAAGAAATTAGGAAAAAGAAGGTGATGTCTCAGACTCACACCTTGATAGTTCCACCATAAACCATGATGCTAGGTCGATTCAGCCTCCCCATTGCCATGATTGTACCTGGCAGCTACAAAAAATGAAACAACTTAATAAGTGTATGGTTGAAGATGGAAGTAAGAACGGTGGACATCGACTCTTGTGTGAAGGAAAGGGACAGACATAATCCAAAATGATGGCACTATTCTATCTTCTCATGGCTGGTAACATAATTTACAGAGTCGAGTTAGACACTACAAAGTTGCACTATTATTGTCATTCTTTTTTCTTCTTTTTTTGTGTGTTGTTCAGTGCCTTTTCTTACCATTCTTTTTGGATACGAGGAGCTATTTTGATTGTGAAAAAATATATCAGCTTCGAGTAACTTTACAGCCAATACAGCAAAGAAGAACATGTTTTTTTAGCCAAAAAAGGAAGAATATATTAATTAGCTTTATTTTTGTACCAGGAAAAAAAAATAGTATTAGATTCAACACTATGGGCTGGATATTTACAGAAATCTCGAGTACCGAAATGAAAACAGAATAAGATGGAATAAAAGAAAACAGAATAATATTACTAAAATGTCGAAAAAATATTCTGTTATTGACGAGTCTAGCATATTGCCATAACAGGGTTCAACTTTGGCGATCTTAATTCCATTTCAAGTTTTTCAAAAACAAAAAACATCAGCATAATCAACCACACCAATAGCCAATGATTAAACCCTCAATAAATACACATAAATCACACATTTAACTCAAACCCACAAACCAAAAGGTCCAAATTTTGCTTCTTTAGAAAAAAGAAAGAGAAAAGCTTACATTTTTATCACAGCCGGGAATGGAGATGTTGCCATCATACCATTGAGCACTCATAACAGTCTCAATACTATCAGCAATCAAGTCTCTACTTTGCAAGCTATAGCACATCCCTCTAGTCCCCATTGAAATAGCATCACTGACACCAATTGTATTAAACCTGAAACCAACCATTCCTGCCTCTTCGACCCCTCTTTTAACAGCCTCTGATAGCTTCAGCAAGTGCATGTTACAAGTATTCCCTTCATACCAAACTGAAGAGATACCTATCTGAGGCTTAGACATGTCATCATCCGATAAACCAACCCCATGAAGTATCGCTTGAGACCCACCTTGAGATTTGGGTTCGGTAATGCGGGAACTGTACTTGTTTAGCTTTTGTGCTACTGTGCTTGTTGCCTGTGACGGTTCTACGGCAACAGACTGGGCTTTGACGAGAAGAGAAGAGGGAGGGAGGCGGGTGGGGAATGGGGCTTTGGGTTTTAGAGGGGTGGCGCGTGGGGAAACGAAGGTGGATTGCATGGTGGTGCGTGGAGTGGGAGACGTAAGGAGAGTAGCTGTTTAAATGATGAGGATGGAGAGCCCTAGCTAATGTGGTAATAATGCGATGCGATTTGACGCCGTATTACTTTGTTTAGTTTTCTTTGTGGCCTTGTGGGGGTCCACCAGGGCTTAGGGTTTTGAAATTGGGTTGTCGTGGGAGTTAAATTATAATTGAGGACATGACTGTTTTTGTATTAAAAATGTTTTGAAAAAAATTTGAAGATGTTTTATTTTTTTATTTTATTTTAAATTAATTTTTTTTATGTTTTTAAATTATTTTGATGTATTGATATTAAAAATAATTTTTTAAAAATAAAAAAAATATTATTTTGATACGAATGAAAATTATTTTAAAAAATAACCGCAATTACTTTCTCGAACAGGCTCCCGTTTGGAAACGCAGGCCAATCTGTGTTTCTAAAAAAATAAAAAAAATTTTTGTTAAAAATTAATTTTTTTATGTGTTTTGGATCATTTTGATGCGATGATATTAAAAATAATTTTTTTAAAAAAAAATTTATTTTGATACATTTCGGCACGAAAAGCATTTTGAAAAGCAACCGCAACCACATTCTCAAACATGCCACTAATTAATCAGTCCCTGTAGTATTAATATTATTCAAATAGTCCCTTGACCTATATTAACCATCCAAAAAAATATTTTTTTCTAAATAAAATTTTACCACCTCACCCAATTTACAAGTTTGATATGATTTAAGAATTGGATCATGGATTTACTTATGTTTTAATGGATCAACTCAAATTATGTTGTAAAACAATTAAAAAACGGTATTTTTTAGGTAAAAAAAACTAATCAAGGTTCTGTTTATTTGCTGGAAAGTAGTTTTTTTTTTTTAAAAGTGAATTTCGGGAAAGTGAATTATTTTCTGATGTTTGGTAGTGTAATGGAAAATAAATTGGAAAACATTTTCCAGTGTTTGATTTTGTCATGAAAAATGAGCTGGAAAATAACTTATTAATGTTTTATTTTTCTCAAGTTTATTAAAATAATGATGAACAAAATTTACAAATTAAAAAGTTGAATGAGAATGAAATTGAAAAAAAATAATTTCATAAATTATCTTAAATAAAATAAATAATAATCAAAATAATAGAGATCAAATCTAAAAAAAATGAAAGATAAAAATTATAATAATAATAATAATTAACATTTCATAAATTATTTCAAATAAAATAAGTAACAATAAAAAGAATGAGAACCAAATTTGATACATAAAAAATTTCAATAAAAAATAATAAGGGAAAAACAAATAACAATTATAAAAACAAAGATCAAAGTTAATATAAAAATTAAATTTTAAGAGATGAAATTGAAAAATAAATATTCAAAACAAAATATATATAGCAATTAAAATTTTAAGGACCAAATTTGATATAATCAGCAAATAATATGACATTTCTAAATTTTTCACAATTTTTAAAAAGTGTTTTTCACCTAAATTTTGTAGGAAAACACTTTCCTAGAAGCCAAGTCAAATTTTTTTTTGGCTGGAAAGTATTTTCTATTGACTATTTTTTTAATAAAAAATAAACACAAGAAAGTTTGAATAATAATTTTCTAAAAAGTAAATTCTAAAAAACAAATATATTTTAAAAATAAAATTAAACTCGAGCAAGATTTTAGATTGATTGGCCATTTAATTGATTAACTAACTTGAGTCGAGTTTGTAAGACTGATCTCACATTTGTTTTTGTCCAAAATCTAATAATTGAAAAAAAATAGAAATTAAATATTTCTAAGTGATAAAGAATTTCAAAATCTTGAGTGGTGCACGATATAAGTCTTAAGACCACGAGGACTAAGTTACTAGTTTCAGTAACTACAAGGACAAAGTTAGTGTCGTGGTGACCTAAATCTGATGAGCTTGGGCCTGGTCTTGGTCCTGGTCAGGTTAATCTTTCAATTTGTTTTGGACCTAACCTAAACCCGGCCCATTATACCGGTGACAGCAGCCTAAACCTGAATACAGAGAGAGAGCGAGAGAGAGAGAGATCGAAGGATCAGTTAAGCGCATGGAAATTATTTTGTTGGTGTAATTTTCGATTCTTAGTTCTTTAATAGCATCATCAGGTAATTAATAAATTAATCAATTTTTTTGATTGATCGTTTAATGCAAGTCTTATTTTCCCTTTTGGTTTAAAGTTTCGATTATTATTATTTTTAAATATTTGTAAGAATAATAATACACGTCTTCAATTAATCGCTCATTATGTGTTGTCTGATTTCGATTCTTTGAGTTTTTTTCTTTCGATGAAAATATTCGTTTCTTTCTGAAGAATTATATATATATATATATATATATATATTTTAAATTAACCTTATTTTTCTTTCTTTTTGGATTGATGATTTATTTTTCTTATATTGGAAAATATATTGGAAATTTTTGTGTGTAATTTTTCAATTGAATTAGTTCTTTATGTAGTTTTGATTAAAAATATTTTTTTTTGTTAATTTATACATAGGTTTTGGTGTCAATAATTTTAGCTGGGTATTTGTTATTTAGTGAATTGAATATGAAAGTTTGAATCTTTTATCATTTATAGCTATAGTTTCTTTCAGGTCATTCTTTTCTACTTTGAGTAATTTCCTTGTTTACTGCTATATTATACTTTTTATGCTTTGATGATTGCATCTCATTATGTGCTAATTCGGGAATTCTAAATTCTAAACCCTAAAATATAAAAGCTCATGTACAGGAGTTCCCTTTGTGGTAGTGTTGAAGTTTGGCATCACGTATGTTTGGCAAGTCTACCTGTAACCTGCTAGCTTCTGTTTTGCTTCTGCTGGATGCTGGAGCCAATCATTCATTAGTTTACCTCCTACATGTCAGGATATTTTACGCCTTCTGTGATTTTCTAGTCATTTAATTGTTGAATTTCTTTTTTTAGGTATTTTGAAGTGCATTTGTCTATGTTCTTTTGTTGCTTCAGTATTTGGGTGATGACAAAGTTGATTGTTACTGGAAATTGCTCTTTGATGAATTGATATTGACAGACTGGATTGCTTGCATTTTTTTTGTGGTCTCTTTTAGGTGATAGAGTATGGAAGATATGAATTCTGATCAGGTATTTGAAATACCTGACACTCCCGAGAGAGCAGCTGCAAGGAGTATAAATGGTGCACAATTCAGAAAAGAAAGTATTTCGTCAGTTCCTGGTCGTCTAAGAAAGTCTGGCTTTGTGGATGAAAAGAGTTTTAATCCGCCGCGGACAAGCAGGGGTAGGATTCTTAGTGAAAATGGGCTCAACAGAAGACTTCATTTGCATCCTCAAAAGAGTCCCATTAATGTTGATGAATATGATTCTCCAAGTAATTCTGCTTTGGATTCCCATCCCCACCAGAATGCGCCTTTATTTAGAAGGCCAGCAATAGTTAATAACTCCAGGCCTGAGAATAGGCATTCTAAAGGAGCACAGTATATGGAAAAATCAAAAGCTGGCCGTGCTACAAATTCCTCTAAAAAACCATTTTGCATGGAAGGTGATGATCTTTTTGATTTAACTGAGCTGAGTGAGCCTGACAGATTACTCGACATTGTTTTTCCTCACAGTGCATCAAAAGATCTCCAAGCTAAAGAGACAAGAGAAGGTCAATTATCATCTAATGGTGGCTCTTCTGTACAGCTGGCTCCTCTTCCTTCAAGAATATCTGGCAGCACCTCTAAGGGAAAGGAAAAAATAGATGTGAATACATGTAATGGTTCTGGTTCAGCTTCAAATAATGTGAAAGAGATTGATCGTGCTAGTGGTCATCAACAGAAAATCGAAAAGCAGCTTCCTGCTTGTCATCTATCTGTTACCTCACCAAGAGTTGGTGGGATAAAGAGATTAGTGCGAAATGGATGTATTTCTCCACATAATATAGCCACTAGAGCCCAAAAATTAGCTGAAAGTTCCCAGGATGGCTCCCCAGGTGACGAAAGAAATCATGCCAGGAACAAGTTGTCTGATGGTCCACCTAACACAGATCTTAGGGAAATAGTTGCTGAAGACAATGATTGTTATAGAGCTAAAGGAAAAAAGGCAATAGTCCATCCTTCTGCATCAAAGGAGCATGATGCCAACATGACCAGGTAATTTCATCTATCTTGCACACATTTCTGGTTGGATCGCCTTCATTCCCACTTCATGCAAAAATGCTGAAGGATAGGATTTTCCCTAAACTCTCCCTCCCGGGATTTGATGGAATCATAATTGAGCTCTACCTTCACGTAAGTGCTGGAGAGTTATCTGCTGGTTGAGTTTCTATTTTCGGTTTCTTTTCCATTTTTCTGTTCAAACTCTTCAGTTTAATCCTTCCATCTCCTTGTATAATTAATAAGTTGGACAATGATTCCTCTCCTGTTAGTTTCTTATGGGTACTCTTCTCTCATGCCTGACAGCATATTATGTGTATGCAGAAGTTCTGCGACTAATAATGAAGCATCCCGTGAATCCAGGGATGGCCGTAGAGATGCGTTATTTGGTGGCTGGAGAATTACACACAAAAGATCCAAGACACAAGATCAGCCACTGTCTTATATGGAACAGGGTATTTTGGGAAGAGATGATCATGCCAGATGCTCTACAAATGAACAACATGATGACAGATTAGTGGAAAGAGATAGTAGCAGTGGTGGAAAACTACATCATGTTGGGAATCTAGTTGCTACGCATGGATTAACTTCAAGAAATAAAGGTGAATGCTCTACAATGGTTCCTGATGACACAGAAGTTTTGTTTCTTGGTTCATCTCGGGAATCATCTAGCTCAAGGTCATCTAGAGTCCACAATCATCAACATGATGGCAATCTAGAACCAATTTATGAAATTGATGAGTTGTTGACTGAAGTGAGAAACAATGATCCTCAATTAGTAGATTCCAGAAGTAATGAGGACTCAGATGTTACGGCAAGGCAAGTGGAAGCTGATGAGATGTTGGCTCGGGAACTGCAAGAACGATTATATCATGAGGAACCAATATTTGGAGGTGGCGAGGTTTGTTCTCTTCAATTGTATTCCCACTCTCCCTCCTTGACGTCACCTAATTAGTTAGAGACTCTATTTGTCAGCTTTTCATGTTTATTGACAACAGATTGATGAAAATATAGCATGGGTCCTGCAGCAGGAGGAAGATGCACTCCCTGCTACATCTGGTCACAATCATCCTGTTCGACATCTTGTAAGTGCGCTGGTTTAATTTCAGTGGGTTGCTGAGCATGAAAGCTCTAGTAAATGCTTATCAATGACGGTATCTACGATTTGTTTTTGATAACAATGATAGCATCTCATAATTATCTATGACAATAATTTGCACGTCACTCAGAGTTTATTTTTTAAGAGAATAAGAAAAGCTATTGATGGGGTATTCTTGTTCAAACAAATTTAGGGACCTAGGACCAGCTTTATTTTTAAAATCTCAAGGAATAGTTCTGCAGCTTCCATTTTAATTCCTCCATTATGTTATTTTTAGTTTCTTTTATGAGTGGCTGGGTTGGGAAAGTGTGATATTGCTATTCTTCTGCTTGGGGCTTTATTCTATTATTAAAACCGGTACATGCATTTGCACATATGGGTTTTAACTTTTACTTCACTGTTAGTTGGGTAAAATTGAACTTCAAAGTTCAATCCCTTGGCGTGCAGAATCAGAAGATGATTAGTAAACTCAGGCAACCATGAAAGTTGGACTGGAATGATTAAGAAGTTCAAGCTCGTATTTGGATGAAAAAGAAATGCTTAATATGTAAGGATTCTAGCTTATATTTTAGGGTAGTGGGGAATTGCAATTAAACAAGAAAAAGAAAATACTGATTCTCTGTTAACTGCAACAATGGTTCTACCTGCTCTTATCCTGATGGTCTGACTACCGGGTTGGATGGTTCAAGGCACACATCTTTCTCCCTTCAATTATGATCTTAAAATCAACTATGTTCTCTCTATTTAAGGTGGAATGCCTTAAACGGCCTGAACCTTGGAGGAGTGAGTGTTACTATGTGGTAAACCGATGAAGGCCTGAGTTGGGTTATATTGTCTTAATAAATAGCATTAAAGTTTGCTAACTTCAACATGTTTTAAATCAAACAGTCCTCATGCAATTTGAAGCATATGCCACCCCCTGAATGTTCTACTGCACATACTTATATCCACTAGTGTTTGCTTAATGCTGTTAATTAGGTGGTTGTGATGCTTTCCTTTGACTTCCCTTTTTTTCCAGTTAAGCTGTTTGGTCCTGCTTAGATTTATGCTATAAGTTGTCCACAACTTCATCTGTTTTTCACTTTGTAGAGAAACTCATTAGTAGCACATTCATCAAGACAGCGCTTGCCTCGGTCCTCTCAGAACCCTTCAAATAGGAGAGGAAACCAGGTTCAAGTTACTACTACCCGAGCATCGGGCTTGAGGAGTCGCTTGTCCAACCGGACTCCTGTAAGAATATCAAGAGAGAGGAACCCCTTTCCCGCAGTATTCCCTGGAGGGTTGAATTTCCAATTTCCTTCGGGAATGGATTTAGAGATGGTATGTTTTTCTCGTGTTTTGTCCTTCATTTTTTTCATCTTATTATTATCCGCCTTTTCTTCCGCAGTTTTTTACTTTGTATGCCACTACTGGTGGAGCCTCTGTCTGAGGATGGGTTTGAGAGTCATGGCTGCCCCATGATGCCCCTATTGAATTATCTCTCTTTGCTTCAGACACTCATGCAAAAATCTTCTAGCTCTACCACTGCATGCCACTGGCACCAAGCTTTGATTGATGAGGATTGTGACCGTCTATATGTTGTTTAGTCATCTGATTATACATCTTTATATGAAAGCCTGGAGGTCACCTGCATTTTAACTTTCAGAAGAAATAACATAGGATAAACATACCTTAATTCAATTTCTCTACCTAGTACCAAAAGCCTTACCAGTCACATTTTTGAGAAAGCGCTAGCATAATCATAAGTCTTCTCAATATGCAATTTTAGCACCTCTCTCCGCCAAGCATCATTAATATCTCATCTGTCACCAAGGCTTCATCGTGATCTGATGGCCTTGATGTGAGAGCATGATTGACTGATTGACTGGTGCAGAAGCAAGAGAGCGTTGTTTTATGATTGACTGCAAGGGAAACAATGGTGGGACGCTAGATGATTATTTTAGAGGAGAATGGGTGTTTATTAAAAAGGGTTTGGGAGTAAGAATCAGGATTTTGGGGGCTGAATTGATTGTTTAGTCTGGTGCAATTTAATTTGGTTAATTGGCGGCAAGCAAAGAATCTATCAAAAAGAGAGAGATAGAGAGAATATCATCTGGGCACTCATGGACCGCATACAAATCTTCAAAGCTTCAACCATATTCAATCACCTGCACTGATTCAGGAGTTATTACTGCATTAGTTTCGGATGAGAAAGTATCTCAAGTTAATATTTATTCCATGCAGTTCTTTTCTCTTGTCTGTTGTATAATCATATATCTTTCTTGTGGTTGTATGAGAAAAAAGTAAGATGACTTTTTTCCTGCATAGCAAATTACATCTGGTTTGCTGTTCATGTAACTCCATAATTTGTAATTATTGTCATTGAGAAATCTTATCCTGTGAATGGTTGGCATGTGTAACATTGATTGCTTGCTTCTCAATGCAGAGACTTAATATATTGGAAAATTTAGAGGCTTCAATGACAGCTACTCGCATGCTTCATGTTCAGCGTGATTTTAATGAGTAAGATGTTTTTATGTTTGCCAAGTTGTGTACTCTGCTCACTGATTTATTATATATGATTGTCTTGAGCATTTGGAAAGACGACTCTATGCCCTGTATTTTATACCTATTCAGCTTAAAAGAGCTAGCTGTCGTTGCTGGCAATAAACCGTACCACATATACGCCTGTAATTTGGTTGGAAGAAAATGGTTTGATAGACTCACTTTTTTGAGCTGAAAAATTTTACCATTGGGAGACATAAGTTGAGCAAGTGTGTTGTTGAGATCTCTTTATGTGTGGTTTCTGTATGCTTGAAAAATCAGACCGTAAAGATATCTGATTTAAATCCTGTCCATCTCTTGAACTTATTGATGTGAGTGAGACTACAGCCATCATGTGATTGAAATTGAAATTGCTTAGTATTTGCCTTTCGACCTGAAACCCAGTGACAAATTGAAATTGCTTGTGGTGGCAGCAAATTTCATTGATGCCTTCAAGCAGATAACGTTAGTTGAATAGATTGTCAGTATAAGAGGTGATTCTTTTAAGTGGTCCTTAGTATTGATTTACTTGCTTCATTGCTAAATCTCTGTGTGAAATTATTAATTTGAGCTTCTCGTGTGTAACAGTCATCACTCACAAGTGTTCTTTTCATAAATTCCTGGACTATTATTCGGAATTTCTTTCACAATCAGAACATTTTGTTGCTTTGCTACCTATGGGTGTATGTGTGTGTAGTAGCAGTTGCTTTGTATTCTTAAAGTAACTAAGAAGCATGGTTTAGAAAAGTAGTTACTTTGTGAAAAATAGTTTGGTGGTTAGGCAGGCAAGTTAAACTATGTAGTAGTATGAAGCTTGATGATATGTCCAGTTCAGATATATCTTCATGGAAACTAATGGTTACTTTGGTGTGACTTCATCTGTTGAGATTATTATTCTCTTTTCTCTAACCTTTCTAGGTGGTTTTCACTTTTAAATTGTTGGGTGAACATGGAGTACATCTGACAAAGTTAGGATTTATAGATAACACACTCTACTGATTTGAACTATTTTGTTGAAGTTTCAGTGATGAATTAGGATTCCTGGGTTCAACTGTATATTTTGTGTGTGGATGGGTTTTAAGTGTTCGATGAAATGCCGCCATTCTATGTTAAACTTTTTATTTACAATGTAAAGAAGCTTTGGAATTCTGTGAACAGGTTGTGCGTGTCCAATTTGGGTTTCAGTCAATAATTTTGTCGTGTTTGAAACTTCAATCCCCTTCAACAGAACAAGTTTTTGAGAGTCAATCCTCTAAAGTGCTGCCCCATTTATGACATTTTTCTCCTAAATTGTACTATCTGATAGTGATCTAGATCTTTATATCTGCTATTTTATTGTACTCTCTTTATTAATGTTTAATGGTGCATGCTATTTCTGCATCTCCTTTCCCTTGACTCCTCGGTGACAGCTTTTTGAGTAAAATGTTCATAGTGGGTATAGGTTTAAGATATATATTATGCTTCTTACTTTACTCCTTTTTTTTTCTCTGGCAGGAATGATTATGAAATGCTGTTGGCCCTTGATGAGAACAATTCTCAACATGGTGCATCTGCCAATCAAATTAACTGCTTGCCAGAGTCTGTGGTACAGGTATGCTGATCAGCATCCAAGCACGTATCCATGTCATGTATGCTTCAAGTCAAGAAAGCATTTAGCTTGCACCATGTACTGCTTTCTGCATGTTCATTTGCTCACCTTTTTTGTCTTCTGCTATGCATATCATGCAGACTGATAACTTTGGAGAGACCTGTGCTGTCTGCCTCGAAGCCCCAACTATTGGAGAAAAAATACGTCATCTCCCTTGTTTACACAAATTTCACAAAGATGTATGAATCTCTTTCTTTACAACTTAAGAAGCATTTTGTTGTATGTTTTATCATAAACCACAAGCATTTGATTGCTTTATTCATTCTGTTGGTGCAGTGTATTGATCCTTGGCTCAGCAGAAAAACATCATGCCCGATTTGCAAATCGTCTATAACTTCTTGATTTTGCACTATTGAGTTTTGGTGCTTCAATTATGATGATGCCCCATTTTAGGTCGATATGCTATTGACCTTTAGGAAAGGTAATGATTATACGTGTCTGTTTTTGCTATTCTAACAGAAATCGGTGCACTTGAATTCTGGAGAAAACCTGTGCGTTCTTTCTTTTATGATGCATTTTATATTGGATCGCATGTTGATATGTTGGGGAGTCATTGGAATTTTAATGTAGATGGTATTTTTAATATAGATGGTCTTCAGGAGGCTTCCTTCTGTTATTTTGAAATTGATTTGTGGCTACCAGTTGGGCTAGCTTGTAGACTGGGGTTGAACCAAACCAAACCCTTGTGATTTAGGGGTGGAGTCCTTGACCAAAATTTTTGACGAAGTTATCGCAAAGGGAAATAACATCCTGCACTCTTAAGGAGTTTGAAAAGATAACCTGGAGCATCAATGGACAAACAGATGAAATCCAAAGTTTTCATGTCCTGTTTGATTGCTGTGAGGAGTAAGAGCAAATGTGATGCTCATGAACTGCCACAAGATGTATCGGAACATAAAATTTTTTAAGATTAGACCTTCATTCTAGCTCGTTTTAGATTCAATCTTCAAGTCCTCGAAGGGCTCGGTTAAGTGACAAGGAAAATGGTTTAACTTGAGGTCATCCGTTCAAGTCTTGCTATTGACTTCTTAGTGAGATTAGTTCAACTTGTGTGGATACCCTAAATTTCAACTTGCTGTAGAGGCTTTTCTGGATTTGTAAATGAAAATACGCAATGTTCTTTGTCAAGTAGATGAGCAATGCTTTCATCTGTACACCCATTTCTGTAAAAAGAAAAGAATAGGGTTTAATCTTCTGTGAGTAATTTAGGGTTTAGATTTCCTGGCGTAAAAATCTCTAGGGTTTAACGACTCCTATCTGTTTTGACCCTATTTTTTTAATACGTCTCTGTTTATATATATATATATATAATAGCAATAGGGTTCTCAACGTTATCGTCTCGAGTTCCAGTTCAAGTGTAAGACTGCAGTCTCTTGAATGGTAGCTAGTGTGTGGATGGTTTGCCAAAATCCGACCTGAGAAGTTCTGTTTTTGCATTTTTGTATTTCAAAGTATATTTTTTTTAAAAAAATTATTGTTTCTTTGTTACAAATTATTTTTTTTATGTTTTTATATTATTTTAATTTGTTGATATTGAAAAATAATTTTTTAATGTATTTTTAAAAATCCAAATATGCTTTTCATCACGGCATGTAAAAACAAGTACTAGGATACTAAGAACAAACCATCTGGCGAGCACTTAGAAGTTGGCAGACAGATTAATCCCATTTTCGACCAGATTGTCGCCAATAGCTTAATCTGTTTACTGAGCTGTAAATCGACAGAATTTATCGTCTTACGTGGTTCTGCAATTGTGTCCAGATTGAAAGAATCGAAAGAATAGTCTGAATTATGTCTACACCCAGAAGGGCTACATCCTGACCTTGAAATTTTGCATTTTGCCATTGCCTCTTATATGGCATATGTATCAGATGAGTAACTTGGGATGGTGGGCCTGTGTAGTGATCCAAGGCACCAGCGTTAGACACCGCCCCCATCATCATTCACCTCTGTGATTAACCCAAGAAACTTCTGGGCATTCCCTGACGAGTTCAAACATGCTTTACGGCGACCGACCGTCCACGACAATGTACTCCGAGCTGACATTTTTTGAGGTCGAATTTGGTCGCTATAGTTAAGGAGGGGTAGAGTTGCCAAAGGAGGTGCAATGCATACTTGAATTCATATAAAAAGTAAAGGCTAGCGAGTGTGAGGAGTGGTTCATGGCATGGGAATTTAAAAATACATGCCATCTACCTTTCTAGTTTTGTTTAAGCGAGTATAGAACTACCTCATTACACTTTTATTATGAATAATATAGTGGCCCTAAACTGCATTATCGAAGCTTCTGCAATATGCCATCATCGTACATCTATGCTGTATCCAGTGTGTCTATCGTGAATCCTTGGATAAGAGGCTGTTGCTTTCGACTTTCCGACCATTGCAGAGCTCATCACAACCATCCCCCCTTTCAAAAACGGCAGCAGCTCCCATTCCTGTGCCTGCATTTAGTCACAACAGCTGATCATATAAGCGTAAGTTCCAGCAACACTGCACGCATAGAGATGGAGAGGATGAATACCTATGCACATTGACACCACCCCGAAGCGACAGTCCCTACCACGGCGCTTCATCTCATGCAGTAAAGTAGCCACACATCTGGCACCTGTAACAGCTAACAGGCAATTAATTAGTCTCTGATCAAATGATTAACAATTGATCCACCTCATTTCCGTGTGTAAATTGAAAATCACAACGATCCATTAACAAAATCAAAACTTTTGATGCTCTATGCAACTCTTAAGCAGATTTACATGCAGCAAGAAACTGTTTTCACCGTGGATACAATGATACTGTGTTCCTGCAAAATTAAAACACCTAACTGGATGTGCATATTCCCTTCTTTCTCCCCAAAACAACATTGACTCCAATCTATTAGCTATTACCAGCCTACCAGCTTATTAATAGTGCTTTTGAAGAATAGAAAGATGGTTCGAATAACTATCACCAGACATTAGAGTGGAATTCATTTTAACTTCAATTATCCACAATAATGTACCTGTTGCACCCAGAGGATGTCCAAAGGCCATCGCACCCCCATTGACATTGATCTTCTGTGAATCAAGCTCCAGCTTCTTACGGCAATAAACAAACTGGGAAGCGAATGCCTTGATGAGGAACAACAACATTTAGTTAGACCCTGAAGCAGTGTTTGATTCTGAAGTATAACTGTGAAGTATTCATTTTTCTTTTTACCTCATTTATCTCAAAAAGATCAATATCCTCAAGTTCTAGACCAGCAGCCTTCACTGCAGCCGGGATTGCAACAGCTGGGCCTACACCCATGATGGCAGGATCTACACCAACAGCAGTAAATGTCCTGCATGGCCAAAATAATTTAAATGGAAAAATGAGGAGAATCCATTAGTTATTCTCATCATTAATTGTTGGGCATGAAAACTGACAAAGTAGATGGCAAGTGACATCTAAACATTTTTTTCTCAAGTAAAACAATGGGATATGCATTTGCAGAGGGCTATCTTCCTAAACTACATAACAAATGTGCTGCAGGGGAATTGCTGGAGCAAGAAATTATTGGCCCTGAATGAGGTTGTATACCTTGAACCCAAAAGCTCAAGACACCTTATTTCAGTACTAAAAGTTCTGAACTAAAATAAAACGATCAAAGAACACAAAAGATCACATGCCAACAGGTATGTTGGACAGCATTTCCTCTATAAAATGATTATTGTAGGAAACATGAAGCAAATTCATCCAACAACCACATTCTCTGGTCAGCATGATGATGATAGTGCAACCTCCCCCCTCTCCAGTGAAGAAATGCAATCTGGTAGCTAACCCAACAAATTAGGAACATTAGACCATTTCATAGAAAGTTAGGAGTTGAGCAAGTCATTGATACCACAGTTGCGTGGGCGCATGACCCTTTTTTTTTTTTTGGAGGGGGGGTGGGGGGGTGGGGGGTGTTCTGTAAATTCAAGAAAAATCTTATAACCAAAGCAAAGTAAAAGAAATGTTTCTAGACTTGGTGCTTCGATGTGTTAGATTTATAATCTTGTCGCCCACCACATCCATCTGCCACTACCTTCGGTTTATTGCACTTTATGATAGAGATAAACAATAAGTTTCTAGGACTTACATACCTGAATACACCAAGAATTGGTAGCCCTTTACGCATAGCGACACTTCTTTTCATGAGCAACACTGCCCCAGCACCATCACTGACTTGGCTAGAATTCCCTGAAGAAGAACTACCACATGATCAAGTGGATCAAAACAAACTGAAAACAAATGAAAATGAGAAAGCGCACAGGATGCATACCAGCAGTGGTGGTCCCATCTTTCTTAAACAAGGGCTTTAATTTTCCCAGTTCTGTTACTGATGTGTTTGGGCGAATTCCATAATCAACAGAGATTACAATGGGCTTCTCATCACCAGTTTTAGGGTCAACGATCTTCAAACAGAAAAATACCAACAAAAATCAGATAATACATATTCAATTCTTGAGACAACAATGACCATAACATGTAAGCACATGAGGTAAACAGGATCGATTTTTTTCTCAAACCATTCAACTAAATATATACCTTTGTAGGGACAGGGATGATTTCATCCTTGAATCTTCCAGAAGCAGTAGCAGCAGCAGCCTTTCTATGAGAATCAACCTATCAACAACCATTTAAGAATATTAATACAGCAAATCATATTGAAGTATACTGCATAGCAAATCAATTGCACTTACTGCAGCCTGATCCTGCTCCTGCCTTGTCACACTGAAACAATGTGCCACATTCTCAGAAGTAACACCCATGGGCAGAAGGCAATCTTGAGCCTTCTGGAAATCCTTTACCTGCCATAATCAACATAACCTTTAGAATCCCATCCAGATCAATAAATAACAAAAAAAAGCTCACCAACAAACCTTCTGAAACTAATTATATAAAGAGAAGTATAAAAATACCTTTGGATTCACATCTCCATCCCATGTCATTGGATTAATTGTCATGGATTCCAACTCAGCTCCAATTCCTATGATGAAATGATAAAAACTGTGAAGCCTAATAATTAACAGAACATTGAAATACTACACTATAAAAGGCATTTCAGGGGATTTCTCTTACCGATTTCATAGAACCCTGCTTTGATAGAAGCAACCACATCAGCAACTGCCTGAAGCCCGGACGAACATTGCCTGTTGACAGTCCTTATCGGCACAGTTTCTGGACCGAATTCAAAAACCCGATCAAGTTAGCCATAAAGTAGTAATGCAACCAATGCCCCTCGAAAGATGCAATTCAAGAAACATACCAGGGAAACCAGCATAGAATGCAGCCATCCTGCATTCACTTGCTCTTTGAGATCCTGGGGCCAACACCGAACCCACAACAATATCCCCAACTTCTCTTGGATCCACATTCGTCTTCTCTATCAATGCCTACACCAACCAATATCCACAACAACAACAACAACAAACACAATTCTTATTATCCAAAATGGAAAAATTACAATCAAAATCAAATAATAACCTAAACTAAAACCAAATTCAAAATTAAACCTTCAAAACAAACCTTCAAAACAGGTGCAAGTAAATCATCAGCGTGGGTATCCTTGAAACCACCACGCTTCGATTTGCAAAGAGGAGTTCGATATGCTCTTTATAACCAAAAATACAAATGAATTAAAATGCATAAGAAATCAAGCTCAAATCAGCAGGACCATCTCATTTCAACTACGAACTACTTACGCAACAATCACAACGTCATCTCCAAAAGCCGAAGTCCTTTGATACGCTGCGCTATCTCCAGCTAAACAAGCAGATGCCTGAATTCACAAACAATCGAAATCCAATTATTAAAAATGCTCTAGTTTATATCAATAAATTAATTTAGTCATGAAAATCCAACTTGTATTAAGAAAAAAAAAAAACACCTTAAAGTCAAACACATCTCTCAACATATTGATAAAAACAATATAAAGCAACATGTTTCATAACTTTCAAAATTTCAAATCGATCCTTCAACTTTCATGATCTAAACTAAACCGGAAACACTCAAAATATCAGCTAAAATATCGACCAAACGATTAAACTTACAGAAAGAGTAGATTCAAAATTGTGAGGGGATGGAGAAGAAGGACGGAGGTGATCGAGAAGGACACGTTGCCTGTTGATTGCTTTCTCCATTTTTCCCTTCTTTCTCTGTCTAAAACGAAGGTGAAGCTGATGCGTCAAAATCTCCGCTGGTGAATAGACAAAAAAGGAGACCGGCTTTTACATATTTTTCCAGGTTGGCTCTTGGCAGTTGCAGATACATGTGAAAGCAGAAGGGGGGGAATTCTAAGATTTTGGATAAAATAATATTTTAAATATATACTGAGCCACTGTCCACTGGCACGTGTCTGTCAACTCTTCTTTCTTTTCTCAGCCGTAGCAGGTTAGATTATAGGTAAGTCCATATATTTTCGTGATTTTCCACTCTAGTACTTGTAGTTTAAGACTCCTGAATGTTAAGTCTCGAATTTGTGAAACTTTCCGATGTACCCCTTGACTGTTATATGGTTAAGGAAACTAATAGCGTTTACGCTTTTAAGTCGTTTTCGGGTTTTTTTTTTTATTATGAATTTTATGGAATATGAGGAGTTTGTTATCACATAGGAAATACATTGACAATTTAAAATTTGTTTCAACTACATAATTGTTAGGTTATTCGGAGATTTTTTTTTTTTAATTTGATTGTCTTGCAAATATGGTGAGTGTTCACTGTATTTATTATGTTTCTTTCCATCTCAAGTTTTTTTTTCTAATGAGCATTTTTTAACTGTTAAAGTTTTATTCTTATATGTGGTTATTCAATAGAAAACATATGTTGATTAAGTTTATGTAGTGTAGCTAAAAATGAGGCAACAACAAAAATAAAAAAATTATCCCAAGTAAAGCTAGGTTAGAACATGAAATCCGTGATCTAGACATGAGATATATCAAGATTACATCTATATCATGCGTCCTAAATTAAAGGTCATGTTTAGAATCTTTTTGTTACTGCAATAAAAGAATCCAAAATAAAGGGCACAGACCTTCGACTTCAACTCAACAGAGATCCCTAGAGCTTCTGGCTGTCTAAGTTGTCCTGATTCTACACTTACAGCACAACTAGTGCAACAACCTGCAAGCACATAGCATTTTATCTCGAACAATTTTAACCAGAAAATAGCAAGAGCCATAGGCTGCAGGGTAAATACACAGGCAACCCTGTTTCCAGAAAGAAATCATAAAAAAATTATCACCAAATGGCCTATCAGAAAGTGTAAAGTAAGTTTTTATATTGATTTGCTAGGGTTTAACACTCATGCAAGAGATCTAATAAAACTAGCACTTTCTTCTGTATAAACTTAAGTTCTAGGTTTAATTGACACTGAAAACGCCATACTGCAGTGAGCTATAAGTTACTTAATACACCAAAACAAAGCTAAGAAAGAATTGATAAATAAACAAACAAACAAACAGAGAGCGAAAGGGAAATTATTCGTTGGAGAAGATGATTACTGGATAAAAGGTGTGAATGTGCTTCTTTCCTTTTCTTTTCTCCCTCCCCACTTGATTTCATAATAAGCTAAAATTAAAGACCATACCAAGGGAGACAGTACATCATATCTGACCAGAAAAACTTTAAATGCCCAAATCTTATTTGATCATGAGTCTTTCAAATCATTCCATGGCAAACTCGTAACGATAAAATTTAAAACTTCATTAATCCTCTGGATTGAACCTTAGGACACACATTTATGCCAAATGGAAACAGGTCCAAAGGTGACAATAATTGGCCTCACTGCTATACGATGAAGCTTATTTGCCAGGAAGAAGAAGATACAAGGTACAGGCCCTCAAGTTTGAGAGCTTTTACTGGCTGATCACCGTAAATGAATGCAGAAGCAGCTCATTAAAAAAAAACACTGGAAGCAGCATGCAGTCACATGAAAACATTTCCTGATAATAGGCAGGCACAGTTTAATTGTTATATTATTAGACCATAGCCATCTGGTTTTAGTGAAGCAATAACTCTATCCTCTAAAATCTACTTTCTTATATGTATACACAGTGTGGGTGTGACAAAAACATCAAAAAGTCGAGCAATTCTATACAATAGTGAGATATCAGAGAACAATATTACCGTGCCTGCAATGGAAGCGTGATGTTCTGTGATTCCGCTGTGTGCAATATATACTGGTTCTGCATTCCCACCCAAAGCACAAACAACATAGCATTTAATCTCCTGATTCTATTATAACAGCAATTCGATTCACTTGCAAGCTATCTATATTAGTAGTATTTTTTTCCCGGGAAACAAACAGAGTCTAAATTCCGTACCTCTGGAACAAGGAACTCGTGAACCACTCATCGTTGCCGATCATGAACAGTGACTTTATGAGGTGGAATCGACGGAGAGTTGCCTGTTCGATCGTTCACTCCTACTGAAGTTTGTAGCTCCGATGTCGTTTTAACACAGCGGCATTTAAGAGAACTGGAGTTTGGAGATGTAATTTGCCGGTAAAATGAGGTGAAGGAGTGGCAAGAAATGCTAAGGTCCATGGATTCCTTTACTTCTCCTCTCCTCTCCTCTCCTCTCCCTCCTATTCGCGTTTATGTTAAGAAAGGTCCATGGAGAGGTGGCCACTTGGTACTTCCGTTTGTAGGGAATCATTGCCACTTTTTTACTTGCACTTGTTTCGTACTTTGTTTCTTTCTTTTTATTTTCAAGATTTGTTTTACTAAAACTTCCTATCTTTTAAACGCTAATCAACCCTATTTTAAGACTTTTTTTATTAATTAATTTATACTTATTAATAAAATAAATTTAAAATATTATAGATTATTTTTTCTAATATCTAAATTGTCTTTCTAATTTATA